>ENA-OZML01000153-OZML01000153.1-human-gut-metagenome-genome-assembly--contig:-NODE-153-length-13766-cov-5.998250_pt1 | contig 13766 bp, 10 predicted proteins | sample MGYA00244188_ERZ653811 | MGnify/ENA primary metagenome ERZ653811 (study PRJEB26926, sample SAMN06164439) | human gut metagenome | biome: ENVO:00009003; feature: ENVO:2100002; material: ENVO:00002003... | reverse complement strand
GAAGCTCGAAGCCATGACGGACACGGAGTTTGAGGAACTGTATATCATGCCGGACGGCATGATGGATGACTGAAAGGAGGATGCCTATGCCCGTATTAGACGGTGATTTTGAAGCCTTCGTCACGAACCTTGGCAAGTACAACGAGGGTATGCTGGTCGGTGAGTGGGTGAAGTTCCCGACAGCCGAAGAAGAGATGCAGAAGGTCTTTGAGCGCATCGGAATCGGTCAGCAGGATGAGTTCGGTCAGCCCTACGAAGAGTGGTTTATCACCGACTACGAATGCCCGATCTATGGCGTTCAGAAGATGCTTGGCGAGTACGAGAGCCTTGATAAGCTCAACTACCTTGCCGCTTTGATTGACGAGCTTTCCCTGAGCGATCAGGAAAAGCTCGTTGCCATTATGGAGGCTGGCTGCGATGAGGTCAGCGACATCGACGATCTCATCAACCTGACGTTCAATCTGGACTGCTACGACATCATGCCCGGTATCAACGACGAATCCGACCTCGGCTATTATTACGCACACGAAGCCGGTATCTACTCTGAAAAGGATCTCGGACCTCTGGCAAATTACATCGACTATGAACGCTATGGGCGCGACATTGCGATGGATGAGCAGGGACGCTTCACCGACGAGGGCTATGTCCGTGTTGCAAGCGAACGCTGGGACAGGCAGTTTGACGGTGAGCTTGATGATATTCCCGACGAATACCGGATTACCGGCTCAGGAGAAGCCGCCGAGCATGACAGCACCATCGCTGTTCTTATCGTCGAGCCGGGAAAGGAGCCTTATGTGAAGGAGATTGACTCCGGTCTGGAGTCCTTGCAGCATGAGGTCGGCGGCTGCATCGAGGCAATTTATCCCTACGAAGACCCGGTTGCCTTAGTCTGCAACGAGGAAGGCAAGCTGGAAGGTTTGCCCCTGAACCGCGCTCTGCGTGATGAGGACGGTGACATCTACGACGTTGTTGCCGGAACATTCATGGTAGTTGGCTTGACGGATGACAGCTTCGGCTCTCTGACCGTAGAGCAGATGCAGAAGTTCTCCGACCTCTTCAAAGTTCCGGAGCAGTTTGTTAAGTTGGGCGATAAGATTGTTGCGATCCCCATGATCTCGAAGGAGCAGCAGAAGCAGGAAGCTACCGAGCAGAAGGACTTTGAGATGAATGCCGACACCTCCGGTCTGACGGTTGCCGGTCACATCGGGACGTGGCACACCATTGACCAGCACGAGGTCGGCGGTCACAGCTTTTACCTGATGGAGCATGACACCTACGGCGATGAAGCGGCTTGCATCATCGTCGATGAGCGCGGCAAGCTCGTCCTTGATGATGTCTACAACGGCTTTGACGATGACACGCTCCGCCTTCTTGACCTTGAGGTCAAGGAAGTGCCGGAAATGCCCGATCCCACGCTCTCCGTTCAGGATATGAAGGACTACGGCTACGCATGGGCTGGCGTTCTTCCCGCCGGTCAGGAGGCGGCTGAGAAGGCTTTGGAGAAGGGCTGCGAGGTTTACCGTCTTTATTCCGATAACACAGAGGGCTTGTGCGTGGATGCCAAGGAGATTGCCGATCATGCGGCAAAGGGCGGAATGCTCGGTATCAGCAAGGAAAGCTGGATGGCAGCTCTTGAGAAGGAAAACTACCTCAAGGCAGCGGAGATGTCGATGGAGGATGACTACGGCATGATTGATGGGATCATCAATAACGGTCCAAAGGAAGACAAGACCCTTGATGCCAAAGCCCCCGAAACCGGCGAAAAGTCCTCCATCATGGACAGGCTCAAGTCTGCAAAGGCTGAAAAGCAGAAGGAATGCTGCCCTCCCAAAAAGCACAAAGGAGAGATTGAGCTGTGAGCAGAAGTCAGAAATGGCGGCAGGAGTGGTCGTTCTTCATCGGGGACAGCGGACGCCGGAAGTATAACCGCTTCTGCGTCCGCTGCGTCCATAGCTGCAAGCAGAGCTTCCGTGCGGATCTCATCGCCTGTCCGCACTTCTCCCGCAAGGCATCGAGGTGTAGACAGTTAGGGGTCGAAAAAGCCTGTGATTGCAAGCCTCAGAGCGGCGCAAATTGACCAGCCTAAGTGATTGTATTCCCTGCGCAGTTTCTTCTTTAGCGCGGAAATAAGTGTCGATTTCGGCACTTGTTTGAATGCCCGGAAAACGAACCAAAAGCCTCTGTCGATGCCCGTTTTGGGTGTCGGCAGAGGCTCTTTTTTTATGACATATTCAAAATAGCGGACAGCAGCTCTTGAACCTGTTGCCGGTATTCCGGCTTTATATCCGAAATACGTCTGGCAAGCGCAAGGGCTTCCGCTTCTGGCTCATCGGTCCCAAAGATAATTCGGTCCGCACTGACGCCCAGCAAACGGCAAAGACGCTGCAAGGCTTCAAGAGAAATACCGGAAGCACCACGCTCAATAGCGCTCAGGTGATTCGGCGTCATGCCAAGCATTTCTGAGAGCGTGTCCTGCGTATAGCCCGCCTGTTCTCTTGCCACTTGAATATTGCCGCCGATTTCAATATTGATGTCCTTCTTCTCTCGCATAGCCTCACCACCTTTGCATTTAGTGTACCTAACGGCGGTGTCATTATCCACGGTACGCCGTCGTTGATTTTACTAACGACAATGCGTTGACTGTCCGTGATGAGGGTGATAGAATGGAGTTACCTACCAAAAGAGTGAAAGAAGGGGTGTCATGTCGCGCATTATTGAGTTTAGAAAGTCTGCTCAAAAAGCTGAAAAGCAATCCGTTCAAGGCAAGACTTGTGCGTTTACCGGTCATAGACCGCAGAGTCTTCCGTTCGGCTTTGATGAATCCGATAAGCGTTGTACTTCTTTGAAATCTGTTATGCGGGATCAGATTGTAGCACTCATCGAGAACGAGGGTGTCACGCATTTTATTACGGGCATGGCTCTTGGCGTCGATATGTATGCTGCGGAAATTGTACTCGATTTGAAATCAAAATACCCTCACATTACTCTGGAAAGCGCAATCCCTTGTGAGACACAAGCGATCAAATGGTCTGTGGCTTCACGGGAACGGTATTATAATATCGCGGCAAAGTGTGACAAGGAGACCATGCTGCAACGGGAGTACACGCCGGACTGCATGGACAAGAGAAATCGGTACATGGTCGATCACGCCGATTATATTCTCGCAGTATGGAATGGATGCCCCAGCGGTACCGGGAATACCGTGAGATATGCCCACAAAAAGGGCAAGACCATCATCGTCATCAATCCGGTTTCCCTTGATGTCACGCGGGAATAAGGCAAAAATCCCACTCCTGAATCAAGAGTTGTGAAAACCGTGAAGTATTTCCCGATAGTGAATACACATTGCACTACTCGGTGATTATTGGAAACGTGTACGGCGTATGCTGCCCAGTGAACATCTCCACGGAACACATCGAATTTTCGCGGCTTCGCAAAACGGAAAGTGTCACCTTATGGACAGTCCATTGCCGAGGGAAAAATAAATCGCTGGAAACGGGAACGCCCCCGGCACTGTGCGTCTGGCACAGTGTCGGGGGCGTTTTTCCGTGTCTTAGTTATGAGCCAGTTCATTTAGGAGCAGCTTTCGATAGTCCACATCCAAGACGCAGCGATGGAAGTCCATCAGACGGTGTTCGTCGAACAGCTTTTCACAGAGCTTGGTCAGCGGATGATTCATCAGCTTTGCAGAAATGCCAGTCTCGTTGAAAAACCTTGCCCATGTGAAGACCTCTTCTAAATCCTCCTGCCCAAGCGTGGCAGGAATGATGGCGTTGCAGAGACGGACAATGGGGCTGTCCGCAAATCGCTCTGCGACTTCCTCCGGTGTGCATTCATAGCGGTCACAGTCAAAGGAAAGCGCATCCTCAATTTTAAGATAATTTTCGGTTTCATCCCGCGTCAAGGTTATGGTGTAGTCTCCCATACCGGACGGCACATCAATATTCTCCATGACATCAAGCTCGAAACGGGAGCCGCCGATGATCGCTTCAAAGGAGAAGGACTGACAGATTACTGCTGGGTTTTTGTCTATCTTGTCCTCATTCAGAAATGACAGCGGATTATACTCCGTCAGTTCCCAGCCGATTTTACCTCTCTCTGTTTGCTCGGCAATCTGCTGGATCAGATGTTGTTCTTCTTCGTGCAGATTTTCATTGTACAACATGATACACCTCCGTTTTCTGATTGTCGTTTTTTGGGGGGCTGCTCTATGTTTCCGAAGAGACTGCCGTTTGTATCATCATTCCTTGGCTGAGGGCAGACCTTCGTAAAACTTCCTAAGTTCGTCCAAACTGCTTGTCCGATTTTTGATAGGCAGGGAGTCCCATGTAATGTCATGATAGCGTTCCGGCGGCTCGTCCCGCAGTCTTCGGTCGATAATGCAGACAATGCCGGTGTCTGTGAAATTGCGGATCAATCGCCCGATACCTTGCTTGAGCTTGATAATCATTTCGGGAACGCGGACATCCATCAGGGCATCCTTTGCGACGGAACACTTATACTCGATAATTGGATCGGGGACAGGGAACGGAAGCCGGAAAATGATGACATTGGAAAGGCTTTTTCCTTCAATGCTGATTCCTTCCCAATATGCACCCGTCCCCAGAAGTACGGAGTTCGTATCTTCCTTAAACTCAAGCAGCACCTTGTCCTGCGACGATCCCGGCTGCTGCATCAGGATTTTGTACGGAAGATTTTTCTCACTGAGAATGGAGTAGACCTCTTCCATGTCGGTCTTTGCCGTAAACAGCACGAGTGCCTTTCCATTGGAAATGCTCAGGATCTCAAGCAGTCGCTCCACACCCTTTTCAATGAAGGCTTCATGTTCTCTGGTCGGGTGCGGGAGATCGTCGCAATAGTAGATCATGGCGTGTTCATCGTATGGATATGGGGAAGGCTTTGGCTCGGATAAGCAGCCGCGATCACCAGCGGGAAAGCCGGTATTGCTGATAAAGTAAGAATACTGTTCTTCCAGAGACCCGCTCGTGGCGTTCGTCAGCGTGGCAGAGGTCAAGATGGTTCTTTCATCACCATTGAAGTATAGGCGGCTCACAATTTCTTTTGTGTTTTTAGGGCAATAGACGAGTTCCGTGTTGCTGCCGTGCTGCTCAATCCAGATCAGCATATCATCTATCCGGTCAAGAAGCTCTGAAAGGGACTCGCTGACGGCATCCAGATCATCAGAGGCAGCAAAGGAACGGTTGTTTCTGAAATCCATGCTGGAATAAATCTGAATGCTGGACGAAAGGTTGTGTATGGCGGCGTTCATCTCGGTAAGCAGTTCAATCGCACTGCCGCTTTGGTCAAAGAAAAAGCGGTCAGCGTAGCGCATATCCTGATCTGCATCGTCGATCTGCTTTTGAACTTGTGCTTTCAGGCAGTTATAGAAGGCGATGATTGCGCTCTCTGCCTCTCGCTTTTCACCGGACACACTGCTTTGGTCAGAGGGTCGCAGTTCATAGAATGCGCTTTTAATCATTCCAAAGAGCATACCTTGCCCGAAACGCTCCGTTGTGGCACTCCGCACCTTATCATCCAAGTTGTGCGCTTCATCCACGACAAGCAGATCAGCGGCGGCGTTAATCAGTCCGTCCTGCCCGCGTCGTAGTTTCATGAGATGCTGGGTAAGAAAGTCCTGATTGCACAGAACAACACCGTCCGTGTATTTTAACGATGCACGGACCTTGTAATACTTGCATTTCTTTTCGCAGGAGCCGCAATTCTTCATGCTGAACCGCTGCACGTTTACCTTGTCCCAGACGCCTTGCGGCAAAACCTCCGGGAAATCCTTGCGTTCCTCATACCCCTGCTGGATTCCTTCTTTGAGCGCGTCCGGTGGGTCTGCTTTCGGGTCACACATATACTCGTCTGCGCGTTTGTTGCAGAGATAATGGGTCTGTCCTTTTGCGAGGATGACATCTCTGTTCAGCCCAAGAAGGGGCATTACCGCGTGGACATCGCGCCAGAGCTGTTCTTGAAGCGCAATGGTCGAGGTTGCGATGATGACCGGCTTGTTCATGCGTTTGCTGTACAGCAGCACCGGCACAAGATAGCCAAAGGACTTGCCAATGCCCACGCCAGCTTCAATCGCAAAGTGCTGGTCGTTTATGAGGGCGTCCACAATCTCAAATGACATATCCTGCTGCCCTTCACGCATTTCCAATCCATGCTGCGGGGCTTCATCCCAAAAGAAGGTGCTGACTTGCTCACTCATGGAGTACAGCTCTGCTTTTCTGCGCTTTTTCCGTTCCTCCGATGTATTGAATCCAAAATAGAATCTGTTGTCCATCCACATTCCTCCCGGAATAGAAACCAAGGCTATCCGCGTTTCAGTTCAATGCTGACGTTTCCGTTCTCGTCGATGGTCAGCGTCATGTGCTTGATGTGCTTCTCATAGAACTGCCGCCGCTCTGCGGGAGACATTTCGATCCTCGTGTTTCGCAGAGCTGCATCAAACATATCGTTGACGTTCAGGTGAACGGAGTTGTCAATCCAGCGGTACATCTCCTTGAACAGTGCGTTTTTCTTGATGTCCTCGCTGTTGCCGGAGTAGAAGTCATCCAGATAGCAGTAGAATATCCCGGATTCTGCAAGTGCTGCCTTCATATCCGGTCCGCATTTTTCCCGCTCAATCATGACAAGGAATCTGGCATCCGGTAAGGAAGAGATCAGCCCCCAGTAGTCGGAATCGCTTGAGACGATGACGAAGGAATCCACTTGCTTCTGGTAGTGTTCCTGACAGGCTCTTGCGGTGAGCTTGATGTCTACCAGTGATTTGTTCTGCTTGATCCGCTCAATCATGATATGCTCAACGGGAATGCGGGTGTAGTTTTCAAGAATCCGCCATGCCGTAGCGGTGTGTACGTCATCAAAGAGAATGATCGCCGTAATCTTTTGCATGACCTCATAATCAAGATTTTTGAGCGTGGCACACAGTTTGTACGGGTCGGAGTTTTCGCAGTCCACCACCAATACGGTTTTCTCGCTGTCATCTATGAAGTCGTAGATATTGTTTTTTACAAAAGCCCCTGCATCGGAGACTTTACTGTATTCCGTGAAGGCGTCGCAATGCCATTGATAAAGCAGGGTAGCAAACTTCTTATCATTATAGAGGACATTACCCTCGTCCATCGGTACCCAGTTGATATACATTTGATAGGGGTAGTAGGAGAGACTTGCGTAATAAATATCGGCAGCATCTTTCGTTCCGTCCTCTGTCAAACCGTTTGGCATGATGAACAGCTCTTTTATGTACGCCCAGTTAATCCAGATTGGAAAGAGGCTCTTGCAGTTGTTAATGCGGTCTGAAATCAGCCGGTTGATCTCGATAATGTGGTGGCAGAGCTTTGTACTCGACTTTTTGATAAAGCTGATTCCGTCATTTGAAAGCTGCTGCATACTGGAAGCCGGGATGATCTCTGGCATTGAAAGCAGCCCTCGATACTCCATTCGCATGATGTCATTTATTTTCCGGTAGTTGCGCTCAATGGCGGTGCGGATGATACATAGATTACGAATGATACGGGCATTTTTATCCTGTTCAAGCCGGTTGTATATCTCTATCTTCGGCGGCTCGTGTTCATTTTGGAAAATACGAAGCGGGACGCCGATCAGGTAAGCGACCTTTGACACAAGCTCATAGGTGCTGTCTTTGTAGGCAATCTGTTCTCCGGCATATTCGATTCCATTCAACATGACTGAATTGCCCATGATCTACTCCTTTCTCGTAGGGGAGTTAAGCGGTCATTACATTGTCCGTCCACATCTCACACTGGCTCATGACAGTCTGGACAGCATCATCCATACCCTCTGGCGGATATTTGTGTTTTTTCAGCAACCTTTTGACCAGGCGGCGCATTCCAGCTCTTGCGCTCTCTTTCTTTTGCCAGTCTATTGTCTGGTTTTTGCGAAGCAAATCTGTCAGTTCTTTCGTGATAGCAATAAGCTCGTCATGCTCGTAAAAGTCCTTGATTGCTTGCGGCTTTGTGAGGGCATCATAGAAAGCAAGCTCGTCCGCTGTCAATCCGAGTTTTTCACCCTCGGCGGCAGCAGCGGCAATGTCTTTCGCCAGCTTGAGTAATTCTTGAATGACTTCCTCGTTGGTCAGCATTCCGTTCAAATAGCGGTTCATTGCGCTCTGAATGATTTCGGAGAACTTTTCAGACTTGACAATATTTGTTCGACGGTAAACAGAGACCTGTTCGGAAATCAGTTTTTTCAAGAGTTCGACTGCAAGATTCTTCTCCTTCATGTTTGCCACTTCTTCAAGAAACTTCGGATCGAACAACGAAAACTCAGTCTGGACATCGGAGAAGAGGTTGATAACACCTTCGCTCTTGATGCTGTGCTTCAAAAGCTCGTTAATGCGCTCATTTACTTCCGGAAGCGTAAACTTCTTTCCGGTACCGCCTGAAACCAAGCGCACGGTCATTGTTCTTACGGACTCGAAGAAAGCTGCCTCCATGCGAGTTTGCTCGTCTACCAAGCTGCTGCACAGCGAAAGTGCCTGCTTGAGAAGCAGGGCTTCTTTGATAAACACATTCTGTGTCTTCTCATGGTCGGGAAGCTCGTACTCTGCAACACTCTTGCCGAGTATGAAGTTCACTCCGCCGCTGATGAGCTTCGCCCTGTCGAGGTCGCTTCCGGTCATGAATTTCTCATAACTGAATCCGTGGAACAAATCTCTGCAAATAGAGAGCTTTTCAAGGAACTTCGGATATGCAGCCTTGCTTACATCTGTATCACCATAGTTCTTCTTGTCTCTGGCAGTATAGTCGTTCATTGCCTGTTTCAGTGCAGCCGCAATACCGACGTAATCGACAACCAAACCGCCTTCTTTATCTTTGAAGACACGATTGACGCGGGCGATAGCTTGCATCAGGTTGTGTCCAGCCATCGGCTTATAGACATACATCGTAGCAAGGGAGGGAACATCAAAGCCGGTCAGCCACATATCCACGACGATGGCGATTTTCAGCGGAGAGTTGTTGTCTTTGAATTTCCGCGCCATATCGTCCTTATGAGCTTTGTTGCCGATAATCTCACGCCATTCTTCGGGATCGTTATTGCCTTGCGTCATGACCACTGCAATCTTTTCCGTCCACGCTGGGCGTAGCTCAAGAATGCGCTTATAAATCTTCATTGCTATGGGACGCGAATAAGCAACGATCATCGCCTTGCCGGTTAGGATATTCTCACGGTAATTCTCGTAATGATCAAGAATGTCATTTACCAAGGAATTGATCGTCTGGTCGGCACCGAGGATTGCTTCCATCTGACCAAGTTCCTTTTTGCTCTTTTCAATGACATACGGATCGGCGTTGTCAGCCATAATGTCATACTCATTATCGATCAGATGGAGGGTGTTCTCGTCGAGTTTCAGGTGAATCACACGGCTCTCGTAGTAGACGGGTCTGGTCGCGCCATCTTCAACTGCCTGTGTCATATCATAGATGTCGATGTAATCACCGAAGACCTCTCGTGTACTGCGGTCTTTTGTGGAGATCGGTGTTCCGGTGAATCCAATGTAGGTCGCATTAGGAAGCGTGTCTCTTATAATGCGGGCAGTGCCGATAACGGTTTTCGCCTCGACTTCGCCGTTGTCCTTCTGCTTGACCACAACCTTCTCATTGAGACCATATTGCCCACGATGCGCTTCATCAGCCATCACGATAATGTTCCGACGCTCCGAAAGAGCTTCGTTGCTTTCTTCAAACTTCTGCATGGTCGTGAAGATTATGCCGTTTGCCTGTCTGTTTGCAAGCAGTTCTTTCAGATTCTTGCGGCTCTCAGCGTGCTGCGGCGTTTGCCGGAGGAAGTCCTTGCAGCGGGCGAATTGTCCGTAAAGCTGGTCGTCCAGATCGTTACGGTCGGTAATGACAACGATAGTGGGGCTTTCTAACGCTTCTTGCAGATAATGAGCATAGAAGACCATAGACAACGATTTTCCGCTGCCCTGTGTATGCCAGAAGACGCCACCCTTACCGTCCGTCACGGTTGCGTGTTTTGTAGACTCAATCGCCTTTTTGACTGCGAAATACTGATGATACCCGGCGAGTATCTTGAAAGTATTCTGTCCATCCACATTAAAGCAGATGAAGTTTTTCACAATGTCAAGGAAGCGGGTCTTCTCAAACAGTCCTACAAAGAATGTGTCAAATGATGCGTGTTGCGTATTCTCATAGCTGCCGTCTGTTGTTTTCCACGCCATAAAGCGGTCTTCGCCGGACGTGATTGTACCAGCCTTTGAAGTGGTCAAGTCGCTCATGACACATACCGCATTATAAATGAACATAGAGGGGATCTCATACATATAGTTCCGGAGCTGGCGGTATGCTGCGGAAGCATCGGTTTCTTCGCGGGACGGAGACTTCAACTCCACAATGACGAGTGGGAGACCATTGACAAAGAGAATCACATCTGGTCTTTTTTCGGAGTTCTCAATGAAAGTCCATTGATTCGCAACTGTGAACTCGTTACTGGCAGGATTTTTGAAGTCCACAAGGTAAACAAGGGTAGAGCGTTCTTCACCCTTGTCATAGTATTTTACCGGGACTCCGTTTTGGAGGTAGTCCATAAAGACCATGTTCTTCTGCAAAAGCGTTCCGGTTTCAAAGTTCTTGAGCTTATAGATTGCCTCCGTCAGAGCGTCCATAGGCAGGCTCTTGTTGATCCGCTGCAAGGAAGGTAGCAGAACATCCTCATAAAGCGGCGAGTGATAATCGCGCTCCACGTCCGGTCCATAGATATAGTTATAGCCCAGTTCTTCATTGAGAAGCTGCAAGACAGCGTTCTCGTAATTTGATTCTGTAAAATATCCTGCCATAGTTTGTCACTCCCTTTTACGCCAGACTCGCCCCGAACTGATCCAGCGTGTTTTCTGCATCTCTGTCTGTGACGGGCTTATTCATCGCTTTTTCAATTAGGTTTAGAAGGCTTTTTGCTCTGTCGATGAAATAGCCATTGAAGTCATCTGCCTTCAATTCTGCATAGTTGATAAAGTGCGATTCCACCCGTGCTTGCAACTCATTCTCGGTCAGTCCATCAACCTTCTTTAGAATTGCCCCCAGATACTCACTCGGCGCATTTCCGCCAATCGAGCGGTTGGTGGCTGGAAGAATCGGGGTCTTGTTAATGATGGAATTATACCGTTCGCGCTTGATGCCCATTTTCTCGCAATATGCTTCGGGGAATATATGGTGAATATCCGGAGACTCAAGCATACTGTTTACAATGTCAATCGTCGTGTTGTTCATAAAGTCACGACACTTCTCCTTGTAAAGAAGAGCCATTATACCTTTATATGCCGCGCTCAAGCGAGTTTGAAGGGTTAGCAGCCGCGTAGAAGAAAAGACTGCGCTGTTAATCGTGTGCATTGCATTCGGACGTCCATTGACCTCTTCAACCATGTCCTCAATGTCATAGGCATAGCGGGTTTCGTTCGCACCGCCATACATCTCACCCAAAATCCCGCACCAATACCACCGAGAAAGAGTTTTGATTGTGTTTGGCTCATTGCATTTGGATTTTCCGAGAACAGCGCAGATTGCCGCAAGTGGAATCAACTGCGTTGTATAGGGCAAATCTCTTTGACGGAAAACGCACTGATCACGAAGAAGAAACTCCTTTGCGATTTTGAACCCAGACAGCACTGCATCCCGGTTCGCTATGTACGATTCATAAGGAAGTCCCAGAACATCTTTCTTTTTGCAGGAGATTGTGTTTGTCTTTCCAGACTGCTTGTTCAAATAGCTTGTATAGAGACAAACCGTTGTCAGGAAGGTAGTCTCATCAATCCCATCGAACAAGTCTGTTCTCAGCGTGTCACCGAAACCGCAAATTGTATTTCGACACTGCACCCAGTCTTTTCTCAGGTCAAAGTCTCTTGTGGCATAAGTTGCGGTAACAAGCTCAAACACCGTGAGAGGAACACCGCCAGTATTGACGTTCTCAAACACCTTGCACACTGCCTCTCGCGGCGTGGACTTGTCCAGTGTAATCACAGGCAGCTTATACCCGGAAATTGTATTCAGCACATCCGCTTGGAAACGCTTGAACTCGTCCATTGCTTCCGGCTTCATTCCGTAGTGCGTCATGTAGCCCATGAACCAGTCCATAACTGCGTTGCTGTCGAATACGATATTGACCGGAAACAGCTTGTTCTCGTATTCATATTCTCTGGTGGAGAGATCGAGCTTCACATCCCGGTCAAAGTTCTCTTTAATCTTACGGTCTTCGGGGATGGAGAGGACAGCATCAAAACGATCCTCATCATCGTCGAGGCACTTCTCCATTGAGAGATAGTAATAACGCTTAATAGCCTTGCCTTTTTCTGTTTTGGTCGAGACCGGCTCTTTAGAGGATGTTGCCTGATAAATTGAAGTAAGCCGCTGCTGACCATCGAGAATCAAATGCTCCGGCTTCACAGAAACGCCTTTTACGCCCGTAATTGTACGGTATTTGAATTGGATGTCCGGATTGCCGTATTGCAGCCGCATGATGGCACCCATAGGATAACCCTGTGATAAGCTGGCGATAATGCCCCTAATTCGGTTATCATCCCAAGTCCAGTCGCGCTGAAACTCCGGCAACTGCATTGAGCCGGACTTAACCTCCGCTAAAAGCTGACTTAGGTTTGTATCAAGAGATTGCGGGGAAATAATCACGTCTGCGCCTCCTTCATTGAGTTTTACTGATCGGACGAGCCCAGTCTGCTTTCCAAATCTGAAATATCGCTGCGGATGGAAGAGATGTCTGACTCAATATCGTCAATCCGCTCGGATAAAGACTCCTGCTGACTCTGAATGTACTCTATCTGTGAGTATAAGCCGCGCACTGCCAGAATCAATTCTACCATCAGCCCCTTATCATCGAGGGAGAGAAGACGGCCTTTTTCAGCCTGTATCTTTTCCGCCTCATGTTGAAGCCACTCTTTCTCACGAACCGCTTCTGCTGCGGCTTTCTCAAGACGAACCCGTTCCTTTTCAAGACGCTTTTTCTGGCGCTCGTCTTTGCTTCTTTTCAAGCTCTCCTGAACTCTATCAAACATGGTACAACCTCCAAATCAGGTAAACGATAATTTATATGAGATGGTCAACGCTTATTACACATCGCTTTTTAAGGATGTTGAATGCGAAATGACCACCATCGGCAACTATGCCGAGCGCATATACAGTGGTGGAACTCCAACAACATCAAACGCTGCATATTGGGATGGCGCGTTCGGTTGGTTTTCATCCGGCGAGACACGAAATCGTTTTGTGATCTCAACAGAGAAGACCATTACGCAAGCTGGTATTGACAATTCTTCTACCAAACTTGCGGCGAAGCACGATATTGTCATGGCATCTGCCGGTCAAGGCTTTACGAGAGGTCAGACATCCATGCTTTTGATTGATACCTATGTCAATCAGTCCGTAATCGTCATTCATGCCGAGAGGAACGTCCTGCCGTATCTGTTTTGGAACTTGGCAAACCGGTATGAAGAACTTCGCGCAATCTCAGACTCAAGTAGTATTCGAGGTAGTTTGACAACAAAAATGATCGCCACATTTGAAATTCCTCTCGCAAATGAGGAATCACTTCAAGCATTTGCTGATTTTTCTTGGTCTGTTATACCTCAAATCGAGAATAACCTTCTCGAAAATGAGCGTTTGGCTGCGCTGCGAGACAACTTATTGCCGAAGCTCATGTCCGGCGAGATCGATGTTTCCAACATCCAGCTCTAAGCCGCTAAATTATCGTTTACCGTCTGAATAACTCTCACC
>ENA-OZML01000142-OZML01000142.1-human-gut-metagenome-genome-assembly--contig:-NODE-142-length-14657-cov-4.211409_pt1 | contig 14657 bp, 9 predicted proteins | sample MGYA00244188_ERZ653811 | MGnify/ENA primary metagenome ERZ653811 (study PRJEB26926, sample SAMN06164439) | human gut metagenome | biome: ENVO:00009003; feature: ENVO:2100002; material: ENVO:00002003... | reverse complement strand
ACGAGATGACGTCGAGTCTCGTGGGCTCGGAGATGTGTATAAGAGACAGGAGAAATATTGATTATATATATAAGAAAAGGACGTGTTTCAAATGAGTGAAAAGACAATGTTTCCAAGAGAAGACCATACAGAAATGCTGTTTCAGAAGATACTAAACGATCCATGGGCGTGTGACAGGCTTATGGAAACCTTCAATGAAAATCTGGTTTACAATGATGAATTTGATGTATCACTTCCGGCAGAAAAATTTGCTAAAGCTCTCTTCAATGCATATACCAACCGCGATCTTTCCGCACTGCTTATGTGTCTGTGCAACAACACCGTATTTGATTTGCTGCGCAATTCATATATCATACCATACAGGTTCAATGCCGACGGACATCAAAATCCGATAATCATGACCGATGAACACGGAAATCCGCTGCCCGAGTATAAACACATATCTCACGACAAGAACTATATACATTTTCATGAGATATACAATGATATGCCAGATAAAAAGGATATCTACTACGCACAGGCTTACCGCTACAGCCACACATATGATTCCGAGCATATGACTCCCACGCAGCAGGTCATTGTAAAGCATGATGGAATACTCCTGATACGAGAGCTTCCTGATACCGTAAAACTCAAGGAGACTGAGGCTGAGGCTTACTCTGCCGTATGGGATCTGATGATACAGATTGAAAAGGAGCTTCCTATGGCATATGTTTTTTACGGTCAGGACTCTCTTGTGGAAAATGACAAGCGGTATGATGAAATTGGTATTTTCCTGCGAAGCTCTCATTTCCTAAAAAATCTTGAAAAACATGTACAAAAGGCCGAGGCGATAATTTATGGCAGATAACAGCTACACAGATATCATGGAAAAAAATCATATGGAAATCCCCTGGCATGATTATGCCAGACAGGATGGAAATATACTCATAGATAAGGCAGGACTGATTGAAAAAGCCTCTGTAATCGGACGTGTCGGACTCATCATGCTCTCCTGCGGCACAGGAGCCTGGCGTGTGAGAACCTCCATGAACCGGCTCTCAAAGGAGCTTGGTGTCACATGTACAGTGGATGTCGGACTTATGTCAATCGAGTTTAACTGCTTTGACGGAAATGACTGTATATCACAGTCACTCAGCATAGCAAACACAGGTGTAAACACATCAAAGCTCTATCGCATGGAGCAGTTTGTCGACAATTTTCCTAACGAGGAAGCTCATCTGACCGGCGAAGAAATCCACCGGCGACTTGATGAGATTGAACAGATTCATGCCATTTACTCCCCTGCAAGGCTTGGACTTGCAGCAGCTATAGCATGCTGTGCCTTCACATTTTTGCTCGGAGGAGGCCCTATTGAAATGATACTGGCATTTGTAGCAGCCGGCATCGGAAATCTCATACGTACAAAGCTTATAAAACATCATTTTACTTTGTTCCTAAATATAGCGGTATCAATTTCTGCTTCATGCTTCATATATGCGGCATTTTTAAAAATTGCAGAGATGGCTTTCAATGTACCATCAATTCACGAAGCCGGATACATCTGTTCTATGCTCTTTATCATACCCGGATTTCCGTTTATCACAAGCGGAATCGACCTGGCAAAGCTGGATCTACGCTCCGGTCTTGAACGCCTTGCCTATGCAATAATAATAGTCATGGTAGCCACGATGTTTGCATGGATTATGGCACTGCTTCTGCGACTGCAGCCTATGGACTTTGAAGACTTGAATCTGACCCCCGTACTACATCTAATCCTGAGGCTTATAATGAGCTTCTTCGGTGTGTTTGGATTCTCAATCATGTTCAACAGCCCTGCTCCCATGGCTGCAACAGCCGCACTTATCGGTGCCATAGCAAATTCACTGCGGCTTGAGCTGGTAGACCTGACAGGTATGCCTGCTCCTGCTGCCGCATTTGCCGGAGCTCTCACAGCAGGGCTTCTCGCATCATTTATCAAGGAAAACAACGGATATCCGAGAATATCCCTTACTGTTCCATCCATAGTCATAATGGTTCCGGGACTTTATCTGTATCGGGCTATATACAATTTCGGCATAATGGCACTTTCGGATGCTGTTTCATGGTTTGCATCAGCAATCATGATTATCATTGCACTGCCGCTCGGACTCATCTTTGCAAGAATACTAACTGATAAGACATTTAGGTATTGCACGTAACAGAATCATACACATTATAAGCAGACTTGTTTTATACCATTCAAAATCCGGACAGCACAAGCTCTGCACCAACATACAAATATTAAACTCAAAAAACAAGGAGGCATTCATCATGCTTACAGCAGTTACAGGAATAAACTGGGGAGACGAAGGAAAGGGTCGTGTCATCGACCTTCTCGCAGAACATGCGGATATCGTAGTCCGCTATCAGGGTGGTAACAATGCCGGACACACAGTAGTTAATAAACAGGGAAAATTTGTCTTAAATCTGCTTCCCTCCGGAATACTTCACCCAGATGTAGTATGTGTGCTCGGTGACGGAATGGTTATTGACCTAAACCATCTGTCCAATGAAATTGCACAGATCAGAACACAAGATGTATCTGTTTCACCAAAAAACCTGAAATTATCAACAAGAGCCACAATTTCAATGCCATGGCATAAAATACAGGATGAGCTTGAGGAAGAGCGCCTTTCAAAGTCCGGAGCAGCCTTCGGCTCTACCAAACGCGGTATTGCCTATGCATACAGCGATAAATACCGTAAAAAAACAATCCGTCTCGGTGATTTACTCCACTTAGACGAAGAGAATGTACAGGCCAGACTTAAGACCATGCTTGAAGCTAAAAACCTTGAGCTTGCAGGCTGCTATCATCAGGAGCCTATGTCTCTGTCAGCTCTTTTGTCATGGTGCAGGCAGAAGGCTGCAAAATATGCACCTTATATCACAGATACCGGTGCATTCCTTGAGGATGCACTATCAAAGGGAAAGCGTGTTGTACTTGAAGCACAACTTGGTGCAATGAGGGATATAGACTATGGTATTTTCCCATATACTTCAAGCTCCTCCACCATCTCAGCTTACGGTCCTATAGGTGCCGGTATCCCCGGTGCCTCATTAGATCATGTGGTCGGTGTACTAAAGGCATACTCTACCTGTGTCGGAGCCGGACCATTTGTCGCAGAAAAAGCTATGAACGGTGAATGGACTGAAATGGTCCGCAAGTATGGGGGCGAATATGGTGCTGCCACTGGAAGACCACGTCGTGTGGGTCCATTTGATGCCGTTGCAAGCCGCTATGGTCTAAAATGCCAGCATGCCGACAAAATCGCACTGACCAAGCTAGATGTCCTAAGCATCATGGATCAGATTCCTGTTATCACAGGATATCAGTATAAAAATGCCGTAACAAACGTCTTTGACCCTACCGAAAATCTGGAAAAATATACCCCGGTAGTCAAAATGCTGCCGGGGTGGAAAACCGATATATCAAATTGCAGGTCATATGATGAGCTGCCTGTAAATGCTAAGCGCTACATAAACTTCCTTGAGGACATGCTAAGACACGAAATACAATTTGTCTCAGTCGGAGCTGAGAGAAATCAATATCTTCTCAATGGTAAGTGGCTGTAATTGCCTTTAACATGCTTTAACCGACCTCTATGCCATCGCCATATTATTTTTCTGATTTACTAAGATATTGTATACACGAATGTGCTGCCACATTTCCTTCTCCGACCGCCTTCGTATACTGGTATGGCCTGCCTGTGCAGTCTCCTGCCGCAAAACAGCCTGCCACATTTGTCTGTTGGGCTCTATCCACCAATATATGTCCGTTTTCTATTTCAAGCTGCGGCATAAGCTTTGATGGTGCGATGGCGTTCCTGAGGCAGAATACTCCGTCCACGCTCTCAGTCTTTCCGCTTCGAAGCGTAATTCCCTCCACAAATGAGTCTCCGATTAATGCTATAGGTACATCCTTTGATATCTTTACATTGGGAAGCTCTATTTCGCTGTCATTATAGGCTGGGAAATACAATACCTCTGCCGCAAGATCCGCAAGATATTTTACCTCATGCTCATACTTTTTGTCATTGCATATGACAGCTATCCTCTTATCCTTGTAAAACATGCCATCACAGGTGGCACAGTAGCTGAGCCTCTTTCCAAGCAGCTCATCCTCTCTGTCCAGCTGCTTTGCAGACATCACACCCATGCACAGTATGAGAGTCCTTGCCTCATACATCTCATTGTCTGCAAGCACCATAAAGCCGTTTCCTGCAGGCATGATATTTGTCACAGTCTTTTCTGTTATATCAATTCCCGCAGCTCTCCTATGAGCGTCAAAGCGTTCAAACAGCTCCTGTCCGCTTATCTGTGGAAATCCGGGATAGTTTGTGATTTTCTCTGCCTTTTGCACCTTTTCGCTTAGGTTCTTCGAACCAAACCAGATAAAATCCTTTTTATATGTTTTTAAATTCAGGGCTGCCGACAATCCGGCAGGACCTGTTCCTATTATTATACTATCGTACATGCTATGCTCCTTGTACCAAATATTTGTATATATTTAGACCTTATATATAGTGTGTGGCACTAAGGTATACATCGAATTGCATGCAAGCATGCATCGATGATATGCCCCTTTAACATATTATATTATTGTAACGTCACATACAGTGCGCCTTCAATGCTTCGATATACTCCCTTGCATATCGCGAGAGTACCACACCCTTTCTGCTGATAATGCCTATCCTCATATACTCCTCCACATCAAGTGGCTTTGATATAATATTCCTTCCATTCAGCTCAGCGGAAATCACTCCTGAGCACACTGTGTAGCCCTTTAAGCCAATTATCAGATTAAAAAGTGTAGCTCTGTCTCTTACCCTGATATTCTTTCTGCTGTCAAGAGTGCTGACAAACTCCTCCGAAAAGTACTGTGAATTGTACTCTCCCTGCTCATACGTCAGGTACGGATAGTCCTGCAGATCATCCATCGTGATGCTCTTTTTTGAAGCAAGCGGGTGACTGTCACATATGAATACATGCGGTGTGGCTGTAAAAAGCTCTGTGAACTCGAGTTCATTATGCTTTAGCATCTTTGAAAGCACCTCCGTATTCTTGGAGCTTAGATATATGACTCCCAGCTCACTCTTTAAATTCGTGACATCCTCAATAATTTCGTGAGTCTGCTCCTCCCTGATGGTAAAATCATACTGATATGCATCAAACTCTCTGATTACATCCACAAATGCATTCACCGCAAAGGAATAGTGCTGACACGATACCGCAAAGTGTGGCTTACTCACCACATCATCCTTGTAGATTCCCTCTATGAGATCTACCTGCTCGAGCACCTGTCTGGCATGACCGAGAAATCTCTCACCATCTTCTGATAATATCACTCCCTTGTTTGTCCTGATGAAAATAACTATCTGCATCTCTTTTTCCAGGTCATGTATAGCGCTGGTCACAGTGGGCTGCGAGACAAAAAGCTGCTTTGCAGCCTCTGTTATATTGCCGCATTCTGCCACTGTCACCACGTATTTTAATTGTTGCAGAGTCATGTTCATTCTCCTTTTGTTACATATAGAAATATTATTTTACATATTAAATGTCTTACATCGCTTAAGTCATCTCGAAACTATTACTGTATACCAATAATCTTTCTCAGTATCTCACCCAACAGCTTTCCGAGCATAAGCGGAATGACAACAAGCACCACATACCACAGCAGCTTGTCATACCACACCCTGCCATCATTTATCACACAGATAAAGTGCATGGCAACAACTGCCACTGAAAATACAGATGCAAGAAGCTGCAAAAAGCTCGCCACATGAAGCTTATTTGTTACCTTGCCAAGCGTAAATAAAAGCATCGCACCAAAGAACATAGCTATATCAGCCTCCCATGGTATCATTTTACTATACGAAAACAGCTTAAACATATCGCAATACTCCATATGCAGCTCAAGAAACAAATCCACTGATGCAATCATGAGAAATACTGCTCCTATCGCTGAAAATACCGCTGCCAGATATACATAATTGTTTCCAAGTCTGTGCTGTCTGAGCTTATATTTAAGCATACCCCTTTTCTGCACATACTGTGTGCGAAGATATGAATCTGTCGCAGCGTCAATAGCCCGGTCGCAGTAATCTGCTGCTGTCCTGTATACTTTGACTCCGGCATCGTTATTTTTAAGGGCAAACTCCACAAGGCTCTCTCCTGCCCTGTTGTTGCCACGCTCCGTCGCAGTAACCAGATACCCTACACCAAGCTTCTGCTCCTTGCCATCAAAAAAGGTAGTGACCAGATACTGACCATAATCGGCAAGTGCATCCACATTTCCAAGCTCCACTGCTTTCTTCCACCAAAACACTGCGCGCCCGGGATCCCGGTATGTGCCCTGGCCTCTTTCAAACATATTTGCTGCCATATTCATGGCATCTGCATCGCCAGTCTCTGCCAGTGGCAGAAATTGACGGAATGCTCCCTCCATATCATTTTGTCTGTATGCCATCATAGCCATATCAAACGCTGTACTTTTCATATTGTTCTCCTTGACAGCCTTAGCTGTTTTCTTCTTATTATAATGTATTTAAAGCGATGATAGCAATATGACTTCTTTCCCAATTTATTATATGTTTTTCTTTAGTGCTACAGCAGATATTGCAGACACTATAGGCACCGTGAGTATCACTCCAAGCGTTGCAGAAATTCCCTGAATTATTTCAATTCCGATTGAATACATATCAAGCACCTGATAATACTGATAGTTATAGCTGTAAATATATACAAAGGTATTAATCGAACCACCTGCAAAAGCCAGAATCAGCGTGTTGGACATGGTTCCCATCATGTCCTTTCCGACATTTATGCCGGATTTAAACAGTTCTTTGGTGTCAAGCTTTGGATTTTTATCATGAATCTCATTAATAGTGCTTGCTACAGACATGGCAACATCCATCACAGCACCAAGAGCTGATATCAGTATCCCTGCAAACATCAGCTCTCCCACCTTTATATCTGTCATCTCACCAATATAAATAAGACTTTCGATATCATCCACATTATAGCCGGATATATGGCATATTTTTCCAAATATAAATGCAAAAACAGCAGCCAACACCACACCTATTATTGTGCCGACGATTGCACAGATTGATTTTGCAGTAAATCCATCTATCAGATACATAACAACGACTGTTGTTATAATTACCACAAATGCCGCCGCAAAAATAGGAGACACTCCTCTGTAGATAAGCGGCATAAATACAAATAAAATGCAACAGAATGTAAACACAAGTCCTACAGCTGATTTAAAGCCCTTGAATCCTCCAATTAACACTAAAACTATAAGGAAAAAGGCAATTATCATATACAGTTGATTTCCTCTGTCATAATTATAGACACTTACCGTTGTAAGCTCATCCGACTCGCTGATTATCACTATTACCTTTGTTCCTATTCTACATCTGGCACCATACAGATACGATGAAGAACTGGTGGCATCCAGAATTTCTCCCTTATGCTCACCAGTTCTTATTTTGACCTTTATCTGCTGCTGCCCAGCCCTGACACTGTCATCTTCACCCACAGAACCATCATAATCCTTTGAAGTGCTATCCGAATAATCAGAGCTGACAATCTCTGTCACCGTCGCTTTTTCAAAATCACGGCCATCAGTTGATTGCAGTTCTGTCTTTTCCACATTGTTCAGTGATATTCCAAATGCAATTATCAGAGCAATACTTATTATTGCAATACAGATTTTCTTCACTATTTTCTCTCTTTTCCGGCAAATACCACTGCTGTTCCTGCTGCTCCAAGACCAATCACACAAACAATTGTCCAAAGCAGTGCCTGTGACTCATCACCGGTCTTAACCTTAGAAACTGATTTATTGTTTGACTTTTCTGATGCTTTCTCTGATTCAGATGTTTTTTCTGTTGGCTGCTCTGATGCTTTCTCTGATTCAGATGTCTTTTCTGTTGGCTGCTCTGATGCTTTTGGTGGTTCCTGTGCAGTCACCTTTACAAGACCGTTTCTGGCTGTTGTCAGGTTCTCAAGTATCTTGTTGATCTGTGCCTGCTCAGTCTCAGGGCTGATACGGTTTGCGGCATCCATCGCATCCTTTAAAGCCTTCCAGCTACCAGTTGTGTAGTCCTTCTCTACAAGTGTATTATCTGTAAGCTCTTTATTTATCTGTGCAAGCTTATCATCAACTGCTGATTTGTCTGCTGATTTTACAATAGTAACCGTATTGTCAATTGCACTGTCATTGTCAGTACGATAAGTGTTAATTGTCATGGTTGTCTCTGTCACATCGATGAGTGAATATGTAGGGACATCCTCCTGCCATCTGCTTGCTATATATGACTGCTGACGTGATACTAGATCATAATACTTACTTCCTGATGAACTGCTGGCTGTAAGATAAAGAATTCCCTTAGGATCTACCACATACTCTCCTGTCTCTGTAATTCTGTCTGCATCCATCACAGAAGTAAGATAAGATAAGTATGTCTTTTCTGATTCGTCTGTTGTGTCTGCTTTGATATTTCCCGGTGCTACAGTCAAAGTACCCTCACCTGTATAATCAATATCCTTATCAAGCATTTCATCAAACTCATCATCAGTATATGTTACAGTCTTTTCTGTCTGATTGCCTGAAAGAAATTTACTTCTTGAATAAGCATGGTCATGTCCTGTAAGCACAGCATCTACACCATATTTCTCAAATGTCGGTGTAAGCGCATAACGTAAATTCACAATCTCCGGCTCATTCGAATGCTCTGCCGAACCATAAATATCCTGATGCAATGTAACTACCTTCCACTTGCAATCAGCATTTTCTGCAACTGTTTCTTTGATAAACTGAATATGCTCTGCTGAGTTTGTGTCCTGTGTATTAAGCATCATAAAAAGCACATCACCATATGTGAAATAATAGTCACCACCAACTTTTTTATTATCTCCCAGATTGCTGAGGTTTGGAACATTAAAATGGTACTGATAGTTGGCATTGTCTGCATCATGATTACCGACTGTTGTTGCTACCGGCAATGACGCAAGTGTATCCGGTGAAAGATATCCTGCATACTCTATCTCACTTGTTGTAGAACTCTTTCCCGGAGCTTTTTTCTTTGTTGTCTGAATCTGGTCTCCTGCTGACACAATAAAATCAGTTCCTGCACTCTGTATCTTTTTCAATGTCTGTGACCAATTGTAGCTGTCATTTGCTACCGCATTGCTCTGTGCATTGTAAAACGCCTCTGTATCAGCTCCCTTTAATTCATTAGATGAACCAATCTGTGGATCACCTACAAAAGCAAATCTGAATTTACCTGTATTTCCTGTTTTAAAGGACTTTATTTCCTTGTCATCCACCTTATAGTAATATGTGGTCTGAGCTGCAAGTCCTGAAATAGTTGCCTTATTGCTATTGTATTCATTTCCGTCTTTATCCTTTTGTCCGGTGCTCTTAGTCGCAATCTGAACAGTCTTTCCATCGCTTAAATCTGCCTTTAAACCATATGTCAGTGAAACGGTATCTGTTGTCTTTGAATACCATGCAAAGTTCATGGTTGACTCATTAACCCCCGGTGTCATAGAAACAGTTGTCCAATCCTTGCTGAGCTTATTCTCCCATTCATTTGTCCTCCAGCTTGTAAAGCTCTCCCCGTAAGAAGACTCTGCACTAGAATTTCCATCCTTTGCTGCCTTTGCAAATATTGATGTTGCCGGTGTAATTATCATTGTCGCTGCAAGAAATGCCGCAATAATCTGATTTCTCTTTTTCATTTTATTCCTCCATGTGTAAATCATTTAACCATAATGGATTATACAGTGCCCCGGTAAACTCTATACTTGCTCTATGTAAAAACTATGAGATATTTTATGTGAACACTTTAGTTACATCTCACTCTAAGCCATACACAGTAAAATGCCGCACCCGAAGGTGCGGCATCTAAGAGGTTTATAAAATGTTTAGTTTAAAAGCTGTTTTATTTGCAAGCTCTTTTCTTGCGATATGTAGCTGCTGTGATTGCTACCATTGCGAGTCCAAGTAAGCATACATATGTAGCTGCTTCATTGTCATCACCACTCTTTGGAGCTGCTTTTTTGTTATCAATAGCAGCCTGATCTGTTATAGAAATAACGTAATCAGATGCATGAGTGAATTTAAGTAATGCTGAACCATCATCTGCAATCTTTACAGACATCTGACCCTCAAGAGCCTTTGTCTTTGTATTGTAATAGTAAAGGTTAGCATACTTTCCTGCATATGTCTTTCCAAGGTCGATTGAAAGAACCGGTTTGAATCCAAACTCACCTTCATGTGCGAGACTGATTTGTACTACCTTCTTTGCATCCTTTTCAATCTTAGCTGCCTTAATAACATCCTCAGGAATTTTTTTGCTGTCAACTGTAACTGACATATTTACATCCTTTGCAGGAACCTTTGATACGTCAGAACCATTGATAACCCACTTGATTCCGTCTCCCATATCAAGAACAAGCTTCTTCTGTGTTCCCTTAATGGCTGCAATTGCATCCTTTGAGACAACTCCTGTTTCATCCATCTTAACAACGATAGTATCCTTTGCAGAAGCATTCTTGATTGTTTCTACTTCTTTACTCCAGTCAACCTTTGTTGCCGGTGTTGTAGTAGAATCCTTATCATCTTTCTCTGCAGGTGTTGGTGTTGGATCTACTGTTTTCTTCACCTCGGTAAGAATGACTGTTCCACCATCCTTTGCTGCTGGAATGCTTACTGTTACTGTCTTATCAGAAGAAACAGTATATGTTTTACCATCATAAAGATTTTTAACTGTATCTCCTGCATTTGCATTAACCGGAACTTTTACTTCTTTTGCGGCATCCTTGATATTCATACCAACATATAAGGTTGTTCCTCCATATGATCTTGAAACTACATCATAGCCTTCCTCATCAGAACTTGCCACAACATTTCTGCTTCCTCTTGTGAATACATCTGTGTATGCATTACGGATTGAAAGCATGGTCTTGTAATGTTTGTAAATACTATTGTTGTCTGCCTTCTGTGCTTCTAACTCTTTCCAATCAAAGTCACGACGATTTGTCTGGTTTGGCCAGTCATTAGCTCCTGCCTGACCAAGCTCATCTCCATAGTAAATAACCGGCTGGCCCTTGGCTGTAATCTGAAGAGTAGCTGCTACCTTCATCAGGTTATAAGCCTCTTCCTCCGAGAATTTACTCTCTTTTACAAGCTTGTACTGAAGAGTATCCTCATCATGGCTGTTTAAGAAATTACCCATTGTTGCTGTATTGTTTAGTACTCCATTACGCTTTAACAATGAATTTTCAACTGTAGAAATCTTTCCGCCTACAAAATCCTTTGCAAAATCATTGAAATCGAAGTCAAGGAGTGCATCCATGCTTCCTGTTCCAAGCTCTCCGGCGGTATTAGCATATCCTGCTCCAGAATATTCACCAATCATCTTGAAGTCTGGATTTACTTTTGTAAGAGAGTTTTTGAAAGCTGACCATGTAGTAGAATCAACATGCTTTACCGTATCTACACGATAATAGTCAATGTCAAATTCATCCATCCAGTCTGTCTGCCATTCAATTAACTGATTTCTTACTTCCGAATCTTCTGTTACGAAATCAGGGAGGTCTGAAAGTGGTGCTAACTTGTCATCTCCGGAAACAGTATTGCTGCTGTCACGAAGCATCTTGATTGCATTTCCATCCTTATCTTTGAGAATACTATTGAAGTAATTCTCTGTGTCATAGCCTGCATGGTTTAATACCACATCAACCATAAGCTTCATTCCACGGCTGTGTGCGGCATCAAGAAGTGCGGCAAACTCTTCCTTCGTTCCAAGATGTTTATTAAGCTTTGTGAAGTCACTAGCCCAGTAACCATGATATCCATAAGTTTCCATATCTGTCTTTGCGTCATGCTGATCATCTGTGATATTCTCTACTATTGGTGTAATCCAGATGGTATTTACACCTAAATCCTTGAGATAGTCAAGCTTCTGAGTTAATCCTGTGAAATCTCCACCATGATAGCTTGAACCACCCTTATCGCTTGTATCGTAGTCACCTACTCCATAAGCATCATTGTTGCTTGTATCTCCATCGAAGAAACGATCAGTTACGGCAAAGTAAATTACTGCCTCATCCCAGTCAAAATCTCCATCCTTTTTGTTTCTCTCTGTTACTGTAACATTTGTGCTTGTTCTATATACATTTCCGTATATATCCTTTACAGTTACTGGAAGGGTCTTATCTCCAGTAGTTGTAGTATCAAGACATGAAATTGTTGCTTCCATTAATTCTGGGTCAATTGCATAAGTACTGCTTAAGCCAAGTGCGCTTAAATCTACTGTTGCTGTAGCTACTTCAAATCCAGACATATCTGCGCCTTCAGCAGGAATTGTCTTTATTGTCAATACGTTATTGTCATTGTAATCCATAGAGGACTGAGATAATTCTGCTGTAATAGCTGCATCAAACTTCTTATAGAAACGATAGCTGCATGTCTTTCCATCATAATCTTTTGTCTCCACATTATATGCGTCAAGCTTCTCTACTCCATCTACTGTATAGTAGTAACAGTAGTCTCCTGTTGTGATGTTAGTTAAGTCATAGCTAAATCTCTCATTTGCAGCATCATAAGTCATTGCATGCTTTACGCCATTTATTGTAACGCTTACCTTATCTGCAATAGATTTCTGTGTATTTTCAGTAGCAACCATTTCATCATCTCTATAATAGAAATGAATCTGTCCATTCTCACCATCCAACACACATCCAATATTTGATGGAAGAACCTCTGTGATTCCCTCACCCTGTACGAATTTTGCTTTTACAACATTCTGATTTGCCGGTACACTTACATAATGATCTCCACCATCTTTATCAGCCCATTCATCATCTGCTGTGCTTCTTCTCATACAGAAAGATAACATCATATCTGCTGTAGTATCTTTTACTGGAATCTTAGCTACCATCTTGCCGTTCATTTTCTGGAAGTTAACAGTAACCTTATCTCCAAATCCACTGTTCCATGTAAAGATATTCCAACCATCATAGTCACCGGCTGGTCTGTCATATTCTACCATTACATAACGTTCTCTTGGTTTAACAAGTTCCGGAATGCTTGTGTATGCTTCTTTGCTGTTTGATGTAATGTAAAGAGTTACATTTTCATCTTTGGCTGTGTTGTCATATGAAATTGTATCACTCTGCCATGACCATGTATCACCATAGTTCTTTGGAATAATACGAATATTTTTATAATATGGAAGCTTTACTGTAGCTTTAAGCCATGTATTTTTATCGGATAACTGTTCTGTTCCAGAAAAATTATAAAGAACTCCATCGGCTCCGCCATCCTGCCAAATCCACAGGGAACTTGCATCTGCTGCCATATGACTTGCATTGAAATCATGATAGTAAATAGTATAAGTATAAACTTTATCTACTACCGGAATGGTAATATCTTTTTTCACTCCGTTATAAGCTGCACGGATAGTTACATCTGTTCCTTTATATGAGGTTGGAACCTTAAGTGTTGTGTCACTTACTGTAATACCTTTTGAAACAGCAGTATAAGTTACATCTACACCTTCAGTCTTGCTTCCCTGTTCATCACCTGCGTAATAGGTTCCTGTTGCCGGAAGTGCAATGTCTACTCCTTTTTCTACCTGTGCCGGTGTTTTCACATCCAATGTTTTAATATAACTAATGGTTACATCTGTCTTTTTATCAGCATCTGTCTTGTCCAACTTCATGGTAATGTCTGCTGGTGCCTTAACCTCCAACTGGACATTTCCGCCACCTGCACCTTGTGCCCATGCCTTAGTCCAACCATTTAATGCCGCATCCTCAAGGATTTTATACTCATATGTTTTTGCTGGAACATTCTTAAGAGAAATGCTGTATTCATTCTCGTTTGTTTCAGATTTCACAAAGTTTGGTGTTGCACTTGCCTCCCAACCTGTTCCAGGAAGTGTACCTACAAGAAGGAAGGTTGTCTCAGTCTTTGGCAGATCAGGAACCGGTTTTTTTCCTTCTGCATCAAGGTAGTATGCAAAATTGCTTCCATCCTTGGTAATATAATATACATCAGTTGGTGTATCCCCAGTATACTGTGTTAATTTTGCATCATTTGCAGGATTCTTTGTATTACCTGTGGCCTGAAAATCTAAGAACTGAAATCCTGTTGTATCTGATTTAACAGTAAGATAATAATCTTTGTCGCCATTTGTATTTGTTGCTGTTCCTTCTCTGAAAAAATAAGCTTTTACTCCTCCCCAGTATGGAATTTCTTTTGATTCTCCACCATTCGCATCATTACTTACTTCAATAGAATTGTATCCCCAGAACTGTACCGCTGGTTCTGTCCAATTCCAATTACTTGGCTTCATAAAATGAATAGTTACATTCATCGGAGTTGAAGCTGCTTTTACCAAGTTTCCTCCAATTGACGGAATCATAGTCATAATCATCGCCAATACCAGTATCAAACTGAATACCGAGCGGAATATGCCATGTTTCCTGTGAAAGCGTTCTTTTAACTTTCTCATATTTCCTCTCCTTTTCTTATTATGTTTGTACGAAAATTCCCTTTCGCACGTTTTCGTATCTGTCTCTTATACACATCTCCGAGCCCACGAGACTCGACGTCA
>ENA-OZML01000128-OZML01000128.1-human-gut-metagenome-genome-assembly--contig:-NODE-128-length-15622-cov-9.007773_pt1 | contig 15622 bp, 16 predicted proteins | sample MGYA00244188_ERZ653811 | MGnify/ENA primary metagenome ERZ653811 (study PRJEB26926, sample SAMN06164439) | human gut metagenome | biome: ENVO:00009003; feature: ENVO:2100002; material: ENVO:00002003... | reverse complement strand
AACCAAAACTCTCAAACAAGTGAGTTAATATTGGAACATAGAACTGGACACCCTACCTAATGTATTTTGTGTATTCAGTCTGATTTTTTGTAGAGCATGATGTCATAAGCACAACTGCTCCCAATATAAAAATACTTTTCTTCATTTTATCTGTCATATTTATATTCATTTTTCCAAAATCACAAATTGTGACTTTGAACATTACCATATTTAACAGCATTCAAAGGTAGTGCTTTTAGCCTTTAAACTACTATCACACAACCCCTTTCTTTGAAAAGAACGTAAAATCAATAGTATTATTGCGGTGATTGCACTTTTAGTAATCGCTTCACTCGTTGTACGGTACCTACCCCTTTACCACTCAACTTTGCCACATCCCGAATGGAATACCCCTTGCGGAGCAAACTAATAACTTCCCTATATTCGGCTTTCATCTGTTCTGCCGTTTTTACAGAGCCTACCTTGCGTCCGAGTTTTCCACCTTTCTCTATATACCGCTTCCTTCCTGACTGCAATCGGAATGAGATATTATCACGTTCCAATTGCGCACAGGTTGAAAGCGTGGCTATCATTATCGGGGAAAGAGGGACGGATGTCCTTCATCGTCCAATAATATAAGCTGTTCCTTTTGAATGTAGAGGTTAATGCCACAGTCAATGAGTTGCAGACAATGGGCAATGTGAACATGGTTTACATAATCTGAAAGCAGACAAGATGCCCAAGCGCATATCGCATTACTTTGGCTTGCAACCAATTGTCTTAGAATTTTGGATAACGTCTTTGACACTGTTACGAAATGCCTACTGCCACCATTCAAGAGTGTAGAACAAAGTAAGCTCCGTCATGCCTGTCTCTCCAAGAAGAATTGCTCATTCTACTAATCGCCCAACATCATACACATTGGAGCGTATCGGTGACATGGCTTTCAACAATTGCAACAATTTGAACAACGTATATACTTATACCGTTCTCCCTATCAACATCGACCAGAATACGTTTACCAATTTCAAGGCTACTACCCTTTGGGTGCCATTTGGGATTATATTCTGTACTATTTTACATCATTTCCTTCTTAAACCAAAGCTCGAACACGCAGTCGGCGATGAAAACTCCATCCTTCTCCAGGGTAATCAATTCCTTGTCGATGAGGGCTTTCTTGATGCGGTCGATATTGGATTTGCTGCCCAGCGGATAGGTTTCAGCTACAGCCTGGGCGGTGAAACCTGAGTGGATGCCACTGCAGAGGAGGCGCAGAAAATTGAGCTGATAGGTGGTTAAGCCCTCGGTTTGCTGTACGAAAAGACCATGACATTGTTGCAGCAAGGCGCTGATGCCACTTTGTAAGGTTTCTTCGTTTACTTCTTTCTCGGTTTCTGCCATCACGTTCCAAGCTAGTTGCTGCACGTAGGAAGAATAGTTCTTTACGGTTTTACAGATTCTTGTAGCATATTCCTCAGATATTTTCTTTCCGTATTTCTCGAATCGGGAGCAGATGAAAGGCACCCAATATTCAGTAGGAATGCAATCCAAGTGCAGCATCTCGCCAAACATATAGAAAGGCATGCGTCGGTTTTGGAAAATGTTTTCCATCAGATGCTTCTTGCTTCCAAAGAAACAGTATGATACATTCTGATGATGCTGCCAGGCGCCACGCAGTTTTTTCTGAACCGTAAGAGTATCAGGGAATTCTCCAATTTGCTGGAATTCGTCGATGCAGACCACCATGCGGATTCCCTTTTCCTGAGCGATTCTTTCCGGAAGATTCAGAATCTCTTCAGGGGAATAGTCCTTTGGTGTAATTCCCAAAGATAATGAATATTCGGATGTAGGATCTGGACTAAAGGAGATTTTTGGTGAAACTCTTACCAGGAACTGCTTGATGTTTTCTACTACTTGTTCCAGCTTATTACTCATAGATTTCATAATGGTTTCTGCAAAGCGATTGTAGAAATCATATTCGCTTCGGCAGTCATAGATGTCCATATACACCACTTTTATCTCAGGATTATCAATTTCGGATATTACCTTTTTGACGAGCGAAGTCTTGCCCATGCGTCGGGGAGAGATGAGAATGACGTTGATGCCATGCTCAAAGTCTGCCTTGATGCGCTTGGTTTCTTCTATTCGGTCGGTGAAGTTGTTTCCGGCAACCGACATACCATATACGAATGCCTTTTCCATTGTTTTTTTGCTTGATTACGGATGCAAAGATAAGCAAAAAAATGAAAGTTCACAAGGTTGTGGACCACAAACTTGTGAACTTTTAATATTATTTTGTAAATCAGGTATTTAAAAGCTGTTTTTTATGCATAAAATAAGCCTGAATCAGAGGCTTTTCTTATCAAACACACCATTCATCGTGATGCAGAGATGCTGGAACTTGCTGAGGAGTTTGTCTGACCATTTCGTCATGTTGTAAAGGTCCTTGATTTCCTTAAACTTCTTTTCATCCCATTGCGGATAATCTATCTCTGAGAAATAACGGCGGTAGTCGCGGAGATTGTCGCCCGAGAAATGGAGATAATCGTCGATGTCGCCAAACCATTCGGGAGTCATCATCTGGGTGGCAAAGGCTTCGAAGTTCTGATTGTCCTGAAGCATGCAGTTGTGATTCAATACACACCATACGCAGAACCAATGGTTCTTGCGGGTAACAAATTTCAACATATTGGCTATCTGAGCCTTCAGATTCTGCATGTCGATGTATTTGCCGTCTTTTACTTTGTAGAAAACCTCGTTGGGAAGGGTTTCCGGAATGCCTTCGGGATGTTCCAAATCGTAGATTTCCTGCTCGATGATGTGCCATTTTACGGTGGCTGATACCAGCTTGAGATATTCTTGTGCTGTAAAATTGACGTGGGCAAGCTGGGCGCCCAGCAGTTGGGTATCTCTTATATATTTCATAAAGTCGAGGCGCAGATTTTCCGGTACCTCGTCTTTTAGCGTTTTTCTTACTTCCAGCAATTGGCTGACGGAGAGCTGCTTTCCGTTGTTATCATATTCCAGGGTTGTAAAGTATCGGTCTATGTCGCTGATGCCCTTTGGTTCTTCCTGATATTCCTGTAGCGACATTTCGAAGAGGCGGGTGGTCTGCTCTTCGCTCATGGCGAGGTTGGTGAAATGGCTTAGCTGGCGGAAGTGGAGCATCAGATAACATGCCATGCTGTATAGCTGGAAGAGATTCCAGAGGCGCTCTACGGGTTTTACGCCGGGGATATGAGTGGGTTTTACCTGGCGTAACAGTTCTTTCTGGAGTTTGGTTACTTCGTTTACGTCGATAGTACTTCCTTTGCCCAGTTCATCGGTTTCAAAAAATTCGTTGAGTTTCGGCAGGATGCGGGTCATATCCAGCGGTGCCACTTTCATCCGTTTTCCTTCTATCTGTTTTCCCTTTTTCATGTCTTCCATGATATGCGCCATCAGGGGTGTAAACTTCTGCATTACGATGATGCTGATGCTTACTTCATGGGTTTCGTTCTGCTCCTTTCGCTGTTTGGCTATGTCGTTGTGTTGCAGCACCATATCTTTCTCTGCCATATAACAGAGCCGGGTGGCTTTGGTGCAGAGCGAACGGATATCGAAGGTAAGTTCCTGCGGACTGTAATCTTCCCATGCATCTACCAGAATGCTGAGCATTCGGCAGAAGTTGTCGAGCTGTCGGTCGAAGACTTCGTAGCTGAATTCTATTTCATCTTTATCTTCATTCATTGTCAGTCTGTTTTAAGAAAAAATACACTAAAATTTGCCGAATAGCTTAAAATGAGCTATTTTTGAGCTTTTCACCTCAATATAGGTGATGATTTGGCAATAGTTTCAACTTCTGCATTATACACAAGTTTGCTTGTCAAACAACTCTTTTCGATGGCAAAGGTACAACAATTAAATGGATTAATGAAAATCATATTTTTTTTTAGATTTTATTTTCAGTTGATGTTCTCTTTACTCCAATTCAACCATTGTGTGTTCTTTATGTGCAATTTATCAGCTTTCAAAATGTTACAGCATAACTATACCTACTATGAGAAGAGTATTCAAGGCTCTTGGTGTAGTAACTGTTGATTTAGGTTTTACAGGAAAAGTGGCATTATAGTAAAGACAAAAGCTATGCATACAGCTTTAGAGATGAAAGGTATTTCAACTAAGACCATATGTACAGCATGCTATCATTTAACAATAGTAGTGTTCTGTACCATAAAAGAGTAATTTAAGCCAGTATTTCCTGTTTCAGTGCTTTTATTCGTTTTTCTATAATACAGTCCCATAATTTTGAACCGCCCAACTCTGAGGCAGGGATATATTCACCATACCTTTCGAGAAATTCCTCATTGTAGGTAATAGAATCGTCACCATATCGATCTATTATGTATGCCCAATTCCATCTGTCAGCATACTTGATTAAAAGTTCGTGGGTCATGTCGATACAAGACTTGTCTGATAGCACTTCCCAATCCCAACAATCCTTAAATGTCTCTATGTTGTCTTCTGTAAACAATAGTGTACTACTGTTTGATGTCAATTCGTGCCAGTCAAGTCTGTGCTTGAATTTTTCAAGTAGGCTTTTGGTCCACACTACATCGTAGTTTCTTGAAATTTCTTTCCAGTCCACATAGTTCATATACTTCTCAAGCAACTGTTCTGTCCATGGAAAGTCTTTTGAGAGTTCTTTCCATGCAGCATCGTCCATCATACGAGAAACCAACTCTTTGTTTAACTTATCATTTGCCATATCTTTGAAATTTTAATTACGCTATTGGGTGCAAAGGTATGGCTATGGTGCCCCATTATTTATTACAGGTTAGAACTAAATTAAAATTCCTTGAAAGTTTTATTGTTGATTCAATATGTTGATGGCTCTCATTGCCAATTCTTCGGTAAGCCCATCGTAAGGATTTGTCAATACGAGATGTGGAAGTTGAGATTCCAAGATAACATACTCATCATCAATAATGGCATACGGGGTATCTTGTATATTGTTATCATAAAGCCATGAGGCTATTTCTGCACCTTTACAATGAAGTGCAGATGGGGAGATTTGTTCCAAATCTGCAGAAAGCAACAGGCTATCACTGACAACAGAAGGAGTAATGTCAATTACTCTTCCTGGCAGTTGTCTGTCTTGCCACATTTCCTGCATAGCCTCCAAGCCAAGATATTTCCATGAGGATTCTATTATTATGTCTGCATGAGTCTTATCGACTATGGCTTGCAGCTGTTTTACGGCTTCGGGATCAAAGCTGGCACCGTGCTTGTCTTGCCATATTTTTCCTTCAAACTGTAATTGTCTTTGATGGTATTCTGTATTCAGAACACCATCAAAGTCAAGAAAAATTATTTTAGAAAGTTTCTTTGCCATAAACGATCTTTGGAATTTTATGTTTCTTCATTTCTTTTTCATTGTTCACCATATTATATAAGCACATGGCTGCATAGTAGGCATTTGGATGTTGTGGAAGCATCATGAATGGCAAACGATTGTCCCATGCTTTTACTGGTGTTCCAAGAATCATGCTCCAAGGGCGTTCATACAAATAGAACTCTTCTTCGGAAGCCTGACATTCTACGATTTGCCCCGTCCTTTTGGTTTTAAACTTATGTGCAATAACGACCCATGTTCCTGACGCCCACATAAAACCATTTTTGTATGGGCACGGAGTGACGTGACGATATGCTTTAAGCAAGGTATAGACTCTGTGCAATACCGTGAAGTTATTATTTACCTTTGAATCTTCGTTTTCCTGTTGCAAGCATGCCAAGACATCTTCCCAAGTGCTGTTCTTTATATAAAACAGCAACGTAGGCAAAAGCGGCTCTGTCAATTGGTTAACAAAGCCCTCACTCAATATTCGACCTGCATTCAAACGAACGATTTCATGAAATCTCCTTTTTGCTTTAGTTCCCAGCCTTGTTTTTCTTATGCACATTAAACTGAATGGAGGATGCTTCACTGCTTCTATCTTTTGCAACGGATTGTTAGAACAATCAACGATTGTAAGCAACGGATTCTTTCTGAGGTTGATTCTTTGCAGCCTATTTCCATGTACATCAAGCACAGAGAGATATTCAGTCGTGCTTAAAGACATTTGTTTCAACATTTGATTTGGACACAATAGATGCGTCAATCCCTTACAGCCGGAAACATCTATTGAGCATATTGCCTTGTGAGAAACAATATGGAATCCCGTCAATACGTTCTCCTCGTCTGTTTTTATTGTAATACAGTAATAGCCTGGCGATTGATAGGAATGCTTTACCTCTCCCCAGTCGTCTACTTTCCATTTTACTGATTCAGTTTCACCATCACCCCATTCAATTGTGACTATTGCATTCATCATGACCTTCAACTGAAGAACCATGTCGTTACATTTTTGGCAAGTCGCAAGTGTCAGACAGTCAACTATAGGGTTGAGCTTCTTCTTCATCTGTCTAAAAGCAATCTCCAATCGAAGTGGAAACAAGTCTTTATCTCTCCTGTAGAAGCTGTACTTGCCATACTCGTGGCGATCAATATTTTTCCTATAGTACCACATCGCTTCTATATAGTTATGCCTTCGCTCAGCCAACCATCCTAACTGGTATTCTGCTTTCTCTCCCCAGTCGTTACCATTTTCAAGCTCTTTGTAGTATTGAGCCCCTTTGTCGAGATTTTGCTCTACACCTTCTCCATAGGTATATAGATGAGCGAGTTTGTAGGTGATTTCTTGCTTAATCGTCCAATCATACCATTCGGTTGTCTGCATTTTCTCATGCAATGCTTTAAATAAAAGAAATGCCTTGGAAAATTGGCATTTATCGAAGTAGTAAAGTGACACACGTTCCATGGAAGGAATGTCGCCTTTTGTCGCAAGATAATCCAATACTTCCAAAGCCAAACTGTTACCTTCCTGAAGATGGTAGAACAGAGGAAAATGGAAATTGCGCCAGTAGAAAGCGTCATCGCGAACAAATGGAGGAAGCGGATTGTAGGGTTCGGTTTGTGCAGGATGATTCATCAAGTGTTCAAACCAAGGATGGCGCATCATGTCGGCAAACGTAGGATGCTTGCCAAAGATGTTTTCGCAGACAGTCCTTGAACATTCTGTGCATCCCTTTCCTATCACAAAGTCCAGCAGAATCTCCTCCACCAGATAACTATCAGGCTCTCCTGTCGATTCGAGAAGATAGGACAACAGTTGTCTCACTTCGCTTGAATCCTTTGAAAAGTTCAACTGACTGACGGTGTTGTAGAACAGTTCATCTTGGAGGAGTATTTCATCGCGAAGGCTTTTGTCTCCGTATGCATTAACAACAAGAATCTGACGAAGTATCATATTGAATGGAGTAATACGCAAAGTAGATTTATCCAACTCTTTGTTTGATTTATCATTAGTCATATCTTTGAAAATTTAATTACGCTATTGGGTGCAAAGGTATGGCTATGGTGCCCCATTATTTATGACAGGTTAGAACTAAATTAAAATTCCTTGAAAGTTTTATTGTTGATTCAATATGTTGATGGCTCTCATTGCCAATTCTTCGGTAAGCCCATCGTAAGGATTTGTCAATACGAGATGTGGAAGTTGAGATTCCAAGATAACATACTCATCATCAATAATGGCATACGGGGTATCTTGTATATTGTTATCATAAAGCCATGAGGCTATTTCTGCACCTTTACAATGAAGTGCAGATGGGGAGATTTGTTCCAAATCTGCAGAAAGCAACAGGCTATCACTGACAACAGAAGGAGTAATGTCAATTACTCTTCCTGGCAGTTGTCTGTCTTGCCACATTTCCTGCATAGCCTCCAAGCCAAGATATTTCCATGAGGATTCTATTATTATGTCTGCATGAGTCTTATCGACTATGGCTTGCAGCTGTTTTACGGCTTCGGGATCAAAGCTGGCACCGTGCTTGTCTTGCCATATTTTTCCTTCAAACTGTAATTGTCTTTGATGGTATTCTGTATTCAGAACACCATCAAAGTCAAGAAAAATTATTTTAGAAAGTTTCTTTGCCATAAACGATCTTTGGAATTTTATGTTTCTTCATTTCTTTTTCATTGTTCACCATATTATATAAGCACATGGCTGCATAGTAGGCATTTGGATGTTGTGGAAGCATCATGAATGGCAAACGATTGTCCCATGCTTTTACTGGTGTTCCAAGAATCATGCTCCAAGGGCGTTCATACAAATAGAACTCTTCTTCGGAAGCCTGACATTCTACGATTTGCCCCGTCCTTTTGGTTTTAAACTTATGTGCAATAACGACCCATGTTCCTGACGCCCACATAAAACCATTTTTGTATGGGCACGGAGTGACGTGACGATATGCTTTAAGCAAGGTATAGACTCTGTGCAATACCGTGAAGTTATTATTTACCTTTGAATCTTCGTTTTCCTGTTGCAAGCATGCCAAGACATCTTCCCAAGTGCTGTTCTTTATATAAAACAGCAACGTAGGCAAAAGCGGCTCTGTCAATTGGTTAACAAAGCCCTCACTCAATATTCGACCTGCATTCAAACGAACGATTTCATGAAATCTCCTTTTTGCTTTAGTTCCCAGCCTTGTTTTTCTTATGCACATTAAACTGAATGGAGGATGCTTCACTGCTTCTATCTTTTGCAACGGATTGTTAGAACAATCAACGATTGTAAGCAACGGATTCTTTCTGAGGTTGATTCTTTGCAGCCTATTTCCATGTACATCAAGCACAGAGAGATATTCAGTCGTGCTTAAAGACATTTGTTTCAACATTTGATTTGGACACAATAGATGCGTCAATCCCTTACAGCCGGAAACATCTATTGAGCATATTGCCTTGTGAGAAACAATATGGAATCCCGTCAATACGTTCTCCTCGTCTGTTTTTATTGTAATACAGTAATAGCCTGGCGATTGATAGGAATGCTTTACCTCTCCCCAGTCGTCTACTTTCCATTTTACTGATTCAGTTTCACCATCACCCCATTCAATTGTGACTATTGCATTCATCATGACCTTCAACTGAAGAACCATGTCGTTACATTTTTGGCAAGTCGCAAGTGTCAGACAGTCAACTATAGGGTTGAGCTTCTTCTTCATCTGTCTAAAAGCAATCTCCAATCGAAGTGGAAACAAGTCTTTATCTCTCCTGTAGAAGCTGTACTTGCCATACTCGTGGCGATCAATATTTTTCCTATAGTACCACATCGCTTCTATATAGTTATGCCTTCGCTCAGCCAACCATCCTAACTGGTATTCTGCTTTCTCTCCCCAGTCGTTACCATTTTCAAGCTCTTTGTAGTATTGAGCCCCTTTGTCGAGATTTTGCTCTACACCTTCTCCATAGGTATATAGATGAGCGAGTTTGTAGGTGATTTCTTGCTTAATCGTCCAATCATACCATTCGGTTGTCTGCATTTTCTCATGCAATGCTTTAAATAAAAGAAATGCCTTGGAAAATTGGCATTTATCGAAGTAGTAAAGTGACACACGTTCCATGGAAGGAATGTCGCCTTTTGTCGCAAGATAATCCAATACTTCCAAAGCCAAACTGTTACCTTCCTGAAGATAGTAGAATAGAGGAAAATGGAAGCTATGCCAATAGTAGGCATCATTACGTACTATAGGAGGAAGCGGATTGTAGGGCTCTGTAGCTACAGGATGACTCATCAGGTGCTTGAACCAAGGATGGCGCATCATGTCGGCAAACGTAGGATGCTTGCCAAAAGCATCTTCACAAATGGTCTTCGAACATTCCGTGCACCCTTTCCCCATGACAAAATCCAAAAGCACATACTCAACAAGGCAGATTTTTTGTTTTTCTGCCATAGACCGAAGGTCGGACAGGAGAGTCTTGGCTTCATCCTGTTCTTCAGCAAAATTCAGCCTACGTATAGTATTATGGAGTTCATCTTCAAAGATGTCATCATCCGTACTATCAGCGTTTCTATTCCGCATATGGTGCAATATGCTATTAAATGTCGCAATTCCCATAAGTTTACCTATTTGTCTTTTAGAAAAAATCTTGTATATGTTCCTTTATGTCATCCAAGATGGCATGATAATACTTCCACTTCTCGGCATCTGTGATGCCTCTATCTCCATCCTTGGTTGCTGTTGGATGATAGGTCTTGTAGGCAAGACTGATGCCTTCAATATCAAGTTTTGCCACTGCATCAACATCAATTCCGGCCAAAGGTTTTGGCGAACCCTTTACGTTGAAGTTCTCTTGGATGTACCTGTAATAGGTGTTTTGGCCAGGACCAGTCAGGAAGATAAGAACATCGGGCTTTGTTATTTCTATCTCCTGAGGGATGACATGAAAGTATTTTTTCTCTAACTCATGTATTTCTTTACAAACTCCATTGCGTCCACCTACAGACAACTTTGAAATGTTGTTCCAAAGGTATGCTACTTTCTTGTCGGAATACTGTTCGCCGAGAATGAAGTCTTTGATACCCGACATGATACCATTGAATCCCATGCTGAAGAACTTATTCTTAGCCAAGTGGTTGTCAGAATCTGTAAGGAAATATTCCCCTTTATAGTTGTCAGAATAAAAACGTTGGTATAGTTCTACGAAATCATCAGACTGTACTTGGGAGCCATCATCCAATATTGGCATAGGCCAATTGAGAGGTTCTTTCCCGAACACCATGACTTTCAAGTCGGCATCAGTCCACCAACTCTCGTCAACATAACCTCCTTGGTTGTTATGTTCCAATGCTACACCCAGCATAAAAGGTGCTTGTACCTTGATGCCTTTAGCATCCAACTGTTGTTTCAGTTCATTCCACTTTGGCTCATATAAGTTAGCCAGTTGTTTTGTTAAATTGTTCATAATTAATATGTTTTATAATTAAACTTTTGGTTCGTACAAGTATAGAACCTCTACAACATTGTCTGTAGAGTTTTGGATAGACCACTGCAAACCAATATCTTCACCCATTTCGTCTAAATTTTCATTAAACGTTTTCATGTAAGAATCTGCAAATTCACAATTCAGTTCGAAGCATAGACCATAATATATAGCTTTTGCGTTAGAATCAATTGTGACTTTCTTCCCGATTTCAGTAGAGACAGCTCTCACAAGTGGATATGTAACGCTGTATTCTCTGAATTCTTGTATGGAGAAAGTTATCCTACTTGGATTCACCAAGTGATGATGTATAAAATTAAGAAGTACTCCTACAGATTCCTTGTCTGTCATGATATAATTGTCCCATAGTTTCTGTAAATGCTTGTAATTGGCACATGGATGCAAATTTATCACAAAGCAAGTCTTGGGATGCTTTATTTTTGCAACTATTGCATTTATTTCATTGAGATAAGCTTCTGCGTCATCAGTCAGAATTACAACCCAATCTGTTCTTGAATCCATGGTTTCTAATGGTATTGTTTTCCAGTTTTCTGAATTGACAGTATTAGCCTGGTCACCGAACTTGAAGATAACTTCTTCTTCGATGGCCAGGTTTTCCTGGATTAAACGGGTAGATTCATCTGTAGAGAAAAAAGCGTACCGGAATTTCCAAATAAGTTCTTCTTCTGAAACACGTAGCTCCAGGGATTCGGAATCACCTCCCATTCTTTTGACAAGTTCTTTTACAGGCTTCAGGCTACCTTCCAATACAGTAAAATAGATATACCATTCTCCTTCTATACATGAGAAGTTGATATACGTGGTAATCCCATCGTAGCTAACTTGATATCCGTAATTGTCCACGTAGGGTATTCTGCCATCGAAGTTTGCTTTAATCTCCGAATTGATCTCATCGATGAATTTCTTTCGGCAAGAACGCTTGTATTCTTCCAAAATCTCATTTTTGGCATTACTGATATCTGATATGGCTTCTCTTAGCGTACAGCATAGGTCATCCAATGCAGAGCATTTAGCTCTGACAGACAGTCCTTCTAAGTTTTTGAGCTCTTTGTTAATATCAAATCTTTCCATAATCTATATTTTGTTAGTCGTTTTCATATAACTCCCACAAGTCACTTACCCAACCTTTCATGGTCTGTCGTAGGGATTGTGGTTCCAATACCTCTATCATATTTCCAAAATGTAACAGTTCCATAATGAAATCATAGGTAGGACGCAATGTCAGTTCGAAGTCTGCGTAGTCCTTACAGGTGAATATCTCTTTCTGGGTAGGATGTAGTGGCAGAGAACGAAGATAATGCTGATGTTGTCTATTTGCCCGAACCACAATGCGTTGCAATGGGATGGTCTCGTCTGTTACTATTCCATAGAATGAGGAAAAATAGGTGTTTGCATCAAAATTCTTGGGCATCGTGAAATGCTCTTTGGTTTCCTCAAAATTTTCCAAACGGTCAAGCCCATAGATACGCAGATTGTTATCAACGAGATTCTTCGCCAATAAATACCATCTTTTTTTGAACATCTTTAGGCTGTAAGGTTCTACAGAAAACGTATGAGAGGAGCCATGTATAAAACTCTTGTATGTCAGCGCCACCACATGGTTGTTCTTCATCGCCTCTATGATGTCTGTCAAGTAGTTACGGTTGGATGGTATTTCTTCAACAAGAATTCTGTCTTTCAACTGAGTGCTTTGCGACAGGGTATTTGCTGTAGAATATGTATCAAGTAGCCAACGGATGAGCCCACCTTTACTCAAACATTCTGGGTTGGAGATGTAATAGCGATAACCGCCTTTTAACCGGCATTCAATGTTCACGCCGAGTATCATCAGAATGTTTCCTTTCCACCGGTCGAAGGTTTGCCGTGGCAAAGGCTCTCCATTGTTGATGTTCTCGTCATGTATCCACTTGTCGTTGAGTTCTTTCAGCGACAACCCTCTATCTCCTTTGTTATAGAGTGTTCTTACTATCCAAATATATTTCTCCAATGCAGTCATATTTTGAATCTTTTTATATGGAAAACGTTCTATACTCTTAAATATTGTTTGAAGTCATTTTTTATTCGTAATAAGCCACATCTATTCTTATTTCTTTACCAAGAGTATTGTCAAGTCTGGGACAAAATATTTTAGGAAGCAGATCCACAAAAAAATCTCCTGGCGCATAATCGTATGATAATGCCTTATGCGGAAAGGTGCAATTTCGTCGAACGAAAGCGAGTCGAGTAATTCTTTTAATGTCATAATACAATTTTTTTTATTTCGGCTGCAAAATTACGGCTAAGGTGTCTCAATTCGTGTAACACGTTTGCTAAAAGTTCTATTCTTTAAATTGTTTTTAGGCAAATTATCTTCTACACAAATGAGCGAATTCGAAGCAAATTATCCAGATTAAGAAAAGGATTTTGGAGAAATTCCCCATACTTTTCCCCGTAGCCCCCTTGTTTCTTCCCTGATTTCAGAAAAGTAGCGGGAAGGTGGCGGGGAAAATTTGGAATCGGTGAAGGGAAGTATTAACTTTGCAATCGAAAACGAAAGAGCGGCGAAATGCTGAGCCATGAATGAGCTGAAACTCTTCACTCTTCACCTGAAGCCCGGAAATGCCCATAAACAGAGGGGTTTCGGGGGGTGAAGAGATAGAGACAACTCTTCACCCACTCTTCACCACTCTTCACCTTATTATATATAAGGGCAAAAAGATGATTATTATTAACTAAAAAAATTAATTATGAAGGAAAATTTAAAAACCTTATCGTCATCAGATAAGATGACAAACGAAATTTCAGCACTCTCTCTTGTTGAGAGTTTTCTCGATGAGTATTATCTCTTCCGTAGAAATGTGCTAAGTGGTAAAACCGAGTATTTCACTCTCTCAAAGAATGAGGACGAAACTGAGGAGCCCGTAGAAGAGGAACCGGAAACCGGTGGGGAAGAGGAGGAATCTTCTGACTCAACCTGGAAGGTGCTGACTCCTGAGGCTTTCAATTCCATCGTCCGTCACGCCAAGCGGTTGGGTGTGGGAGGCAAGAAGTCGCCCCGACAGGATATTGAGGAGTTCGTACGTTCTGAAGAGGTTCCGGAGTTTGATCCTATCAGGGAGTATCTCGAGAACCTGCCGGAATGGGATGGTAAGAACCATGTGGCTGAACTCTTTGGCAGAATTCCGGGGCTTACAAGTGAACAGTTGGGATGGTGCGCCACCTGGCTCCGTTCGGCTGTGGCTCACTGGTTGCAGATGGATATGTTTCATGGCAACGAAACCACTCCTGTGCTTATCGGCAAGCAGGGTTGCGGCAAGAGTACCTTTGCCTATCGCCTGCTGCCGGATCATCTGCGCCAGTATTTCCTCGACCACATCAACTTTGCCAATAAGTTTGACTCCGAGATGGCGCTCACTCATAATCTCTTTGTCAACATAGATGAGTTTGCGAATATGGGACCATCGCAGCAGGGCAAGCTGAAGCAGATGCTTTCGAAGGTGAAGGTGAACGGGCGCCCTATCTTCGGCAAGTGTCAGGATGACCGTCCGCGTTACGCTTCCTTCCTGGCAACTACCAATGATGAGCATCCACTCTGCGACCCTACGGGTAGCCGCCGATTCGTCTGTCTGCACATTCCGGCAGGTGAATATATCGACAACGGTTCACCCATCATTTATGACCAGCTCTATGCACAAGTTATGTATGAGCTTTGCCATAAGAAGGCGCCTTACTGGTTTACCAATGCCGAGGTGGATCGCATCCAGAAGTGCAATCTTCCTTTCTTCAAGGTAGATGATTTTGAATCGATGCTGAAGAGCTGCTTCCGTGTTCCTGAAGATAATGAAACGGGCGAATGGCTCATCTGTTCGGATGTTTTCGAGGTTCTGCACGAAAGATTTCCGATGCTGATCAGTAATCTGAGTACCAAGATTCGCATCGGCCAGTCGCTCAAACTCCTGGGTTGCAAGATGAAGCATACCAAGAAGGGTCAGGCCTATCTGCTTGTAAGAATCTGATAATATAGCTAAGCGGCAGATGGGTGAAGAGTGGGTGAAGAGTGAGAAACAACTCTTCACCCCTCGAATCCCCTCTGTTTATCGGCATTTCCGGGGGTTAGGTGAAGAGTGAAGAGTTTTTCGCAGTTCCTCTCTTAAAATTCTTTCTCAGGCTTTTCCGATAGCTGTCTGACTAGAACAGCCCACTGTTCTCATAGCGGCTAGTTGGCTATCTGTGGTTTGCCAGTTGGCTGTTTGCCGATAACAGTCCCTCAATCTTTCGAAGAAAAAATTATTTATCCAACTAAAAAAGTAATTCGTATGAACAATATTTCAATCCATTCCATTGATACGGTATGTCTCAAGGAGGCGTGCCCGGTACATCACCTTTGTGCTCGTTTTGAGCGTTATCAGAAGTTGCGTAAGTCGGAGAAGGTGTTCAGTATTCTGAACCCTGACCATATAGCCTGCAACGAGCAGGGCTGCGCCTATCGGCTTCAGAAGAAGATCATACGCATGGCACGCGGATTCCGCCGCATGTTCGGTACGATACCTTCTGCCAATACGCCTCATTTCTGGCACTTTTCGCCCTATATCAGCGAAAGCACCTATTGCAAGGCGAAGCGCGGCGCCATCCTCATTGCGCCCGATGTGCAGCAGAAATTACTGCGTCTCTTCGAGCAGAATGGCGCCGATATCAGCATCGGTTTCGATGAATATGTAGAGCAGGAGGGCTATGAAGAAGTTGATAGTAACTACTCAGCACCCCTATAGAAAACTTCTCGTTAATAAAGTATAAACTTGA
>ENA-OZML01000110-OZML01000110.1-human-gut-metagenome-genome-assembly--contig:-NODE-110-length-18273-cov-3.916401_pt1 | contig 18273 bp, 16 predicted proteins | sample MGYA00244188_ERZ653811 | MGnify/ENA primary metagenome ERZ653811 (study PRJEB26926, sample SAMN06164439) | human gut metagenome | biome: ENVO:00009003; feature: ENVO:2100002; material: ENVO:00002003... | reverse complement strand
GCTCGGAGATGTGTATAAGAGACAGGTGGTAGAGTACAGTTTAGGTGGTCAAATAAAAGAAGAAAATCAGGACACACCAATAAAAAATGACTTATGAAAAGGAACCCGGAAGGGATAGTCAGGAAAGGAAAGAATCATGTCAAGTATAGTTTTCGCTAAATACATAACCCGAGAGTTTAATAGTGATGTGGCAGGGAATACTTTACATACAGATGATAAGCTGCGTGAACATATGTACTCATATGGTGCAGGGCGAGAGCGTACGGAACATGATCATACAAATATGCTGACCTGAATGATCTGAGCAAATACATAACAGATCAAATAGGTTTCGATAGACTGAGATCAGCCAGATCTATCAGCATTTATAGATTGGAATCATGATGTACAAAAAAACGTCCATCTATGTGAGTATTATATAAGTATTCATGTAGATGGGCGTTTTTGTGTTTTTGAACTCGTCTTTGTGAAGAAGAAATCTGCCAGAACTAAGAGATAAAAGAAAGGGAGAGACATGGCAGAGATTGTATGTGTCAGATCGTTAGGAGCGCCAGGGGATGCGCTCTGCGCGGTCCACAATTGTAGCAATGCAGATGAGATGAGAATTTTAGGAGGGAAGTATTATGTGTAATGTACCAACAATTGACATGACAGGAACAGGCAGAAATATTGTGAAGCTTAGACAGAATGCAGGTCTTTCTGTAAAGGATCTGCAGGATATATTTGGATTTGCCACTCCAAATGCGATATACAAGTGGCAGAAAGGTATGGCTATGCCAACCGTAGATAACCTGATCATTCTGGCCACCATCTTTGGAGTAACAGTGGATGATATCATTGCAGTAAACATCTGCTCGACAGTTGGAATCAGTGCGTAGCATAAAAATTTACATATTTATGTATATAAAGGCGGACAGCGGTAACTACGTTGCCCGCCTCTTTTATATTCTGTATGGGGTCAGGCACCTCCGTCCCCATAAGGGGTGAAAATTGGGGGTTGACTTAGAGTGAACTCCAAGTGATATATTCAATGTAACATATAGGTATTGTGTGAGTGCATATAGCTATAAATAGAAAGGTTTTCTTGAAATTAGGAAAGAGGTGGCAATATGACTATCAAAGAGGTAAGTGAAAAGTTTGATATCACCGCTGATACGCTCAGGTATTACGAGAGGGTCGGGCTTATCCCTCCTGTAGCGAGAAATGCCAGTGGCAACAGGGATTATCAGGAAAAGGATGTCGATTGGGTTGAACACACTGTATGTATGAGAAATGCTGGTGTTCCGATAGAGGCGCTTATTGAATATGTAAAACTGTTCCAGATGGGAGATGCTACATTTGGCGCGAGGCTGGATCTCCTTAAGGAGCAGTATGAGAAGCTTGAGGAGCAGAGAAAACAGATCGAAGCCACCATGGATAGATTACATTACAAGATATCCAAATATGAGGAGGCCGTGAAGACCGGCAAGCTTGTATGGGACGGGAAAATTACCGATGGCGAATGCACCATGTAAAAACAGGAGGATAAATAAAAATGTATATTGAAAATATTAATGGACCACAGGATGTAAAGAAACTGACAGTAGACGAGATGAGAACACTTGCAGACGAGATGAGACATGCACTTCTCATCAGAGCCAGCAAGCACGGCGGACATTTTGGACCGAACTTTGGTATGGTGGAGGCAACCATAGCACTTCACTATGTATTTGAATCACCAAAGGATAAGATTGTGTATGACGTGTCCCACCAGAGCTATCCTCATAAGATGCTCACAGGAAGAAAGGATGCATACCTCTATGAGGAGCACTATGATGATGTGACTGGTTACAGCAACCCGCATGAGAGCGAGCACGACTTCTTCACGGTTGGACATACCTCAACATCCATCAGTCTGGCTGCAGGTCTTGCAAAGGCAAGGGACCTTCAGGGCGCAGAGGGAAATGTGATAGCGGTGATAGGTGATGGCTCCCTGTCAGGAGGAGAGGCCCTTGAAGGACTTGATTACGCTAAAGAGCTGGATGGCAACCTCATCATAGTTGTAAATGACAACGATATGTCCATAGCCGAGAACCACGGAGGACTCTATACAAATCTCAGATTACTCAGAGACACTAATGGAACAGCAGAGTGCAATCTGTTCCGCGCCATGGGACTTGATTATTATTACGTGCATGAAGGCAATGATGTGGCAGCCCTCATAGACACATTCCAGAAGGTAAAAGATTCAAAGAAGCCTGTTGTGGTCCACATCAGAACCCTCAAGGGAAAGGGTTATGCCCCAGCTGAGGAGCACAAGGAGCAGTGGCACTACAGCGGACCATTTGACATAGAGACAGGAAGATCGTTATTTGAAGGTGACGAGGAGGACTACTCAAGCGTGTCCTGTGATTACCTGCTTGACAAGATGAAGAAGGATCCAAAGGTCGTTGCCATCACAGCGGGAACACCGACAGTTATAGGATTTACAGAGGATAAGAGACGTGAGGCCGGAAAGCAGTTTGTCGACGTGGGAATCGCAGAGGAGACAGCGGTGGCACTTGCGTCGGGAATTGCAGCAGGCGGCGGAAAACCAGTGTTCGGTGTGTACAGCTCATTTGTGCAGAGAACATTTGACCAGATATCTCAGGATCTCTGTATCAACAACAATGCAGCCACTATAGTGACATTTGCAGGATCTGTATATGGAATGAATGATGTGACACATCTGGGATTTCAGGATATCCCTATGCTTTCAAATATCCCGAATCTTGTATATCTTGCTCCGACAACAAAGGAAGAGTATATTGCTATGCTTGACTGGAGCATAGAGCAGAATGAGCATCCTGTGGCCATCAAGCTCCCAGGCGGTGCAATGGTAAGTGGAAGCCCTGTGACGAAGAACTTTGGAGATCTGAATAAATATGAGGTGACACAGAAGGGAAGTAAGGTTGCCCTACTCGGCCTTGGAACCTTCTACAGTCTGGCAAATGCTGCAGCAGACGAGATGAAGAGCGAGCTTGGTATAGATGCCACTGTCATCAATCCTTACTATATCACAGGTCTCGATGAGGAACTTCTTGAAAGCCTCAAGGCAGACCACTCAGTTGTCGTCACCATCGAGGATGGTATACTGGACGGCGGATTCGGTGAGAAGATTGCAAGATTCTATGGCGATTCAGATATGAAGGTGCTGAATTATGGTCTTAAGAAGGAATTCCTTGACAGGTACGATGTCGAAGAGGTTCTTAAGGATAATCGTCTTGATGCAGAGATGATCGCGGAGGACGTTAAGGGACTTTTGTAAAGTGTATGATTATCTATGATATATATGTTTGTGTGAATAATTTATTAGTAGAAATATAGAACAGACATAAAATGTCCCATATAATTCTGAAATTTTTTATTTCCAGAAATTATATGGGGTATTTTATTCGAGTGTCTGATCATGATATGATGCCAAGTTCTGTCAGAATGGATATAGCACCTTCGGCGGTGTCTTTGTCAAAGCCGAGGGCTTCAAGGCCTTCAGCGTTTGCTATACTCTGCGCTGTTTTTTCAAAGAATGAGCGCCTTAATGCAATCTTAATACAGTACACCGGATCATTACACCGTTTTTTTATATTTCATAATATACTCTTTGTAAACAAACAAAAACAGGAGAAGTATATATGTCTGAAATTACACATAGAAAAAAGCGACTGTCATCCTTTAAGCTGATCGTTTTGGGCTTTGCCGGGGTTATTCTGATCGGAGCACTGATATTGATGCTGCCGTTTTCATCGACTGCCGGAGTTGTTACGCCGTTTCACGAGGCGCTGTTCACATCGACCTCGGCCGTTTGCGTTACGGGGCTGGTCGTGCAGGATACAGGTAGCTATTGGTCCGCTTTCGGGCAGACGGTAATACTGCTGATGATCCAGATAGGCGGGCTCGGTGTTGTGACAGTTGCGGCATTTTTCGCCATGCTGTCCGGCAGAAAAATATCGCTGATGCAGCGCAGTACCATGCAGGACGCCATCTCTGCCCCGAAGGTCGGCGGGATCGTCCGCCTGACCCGCTTTATTGTACGGGGAACTTTTTTGATCGAGCTTATCGGAATGATCGTCATGCTGCCGACATTTTGCAGAAACTTCGGTATCAAGGGAATTTGGATGGCGGCATTTCATTCGATTTCCGCCTTTTGCAACGCCGGCTTTGACATACTCGGCACCGCAGAAAACAAATACCCGTCTCTTACGGGATACATCGGAGAGCCTACAATAAACATTGCAATTATGCTTTTAATTATTGTGGGCGGTATTGGATTTTTGACCTGGGACGATATTTGCACAAACAAGTGGCATTTCAAAAAATACCGGATGCAGAGCAAGGTCATATTGGTAACAACGGCAATCCTCATTATCGCTCCCGCAGTATTCTTTTTCTTCTGCGATTTTACGGGACTGCCGCTCGCCGAAAGGATTCTTGCGTCGCTTTTTCAGTCTGTCACACCGAGAACCGCCGGTTTCAATACCGCCGATCTTCCCACTATGACCGGTTCCTCTAAGGCAATTATGATTCTGCTGATGCTTGTCGGCGGATCACCCGGCTCCACGGCAGGCGGTATGAAAACGACCACGCTTGCCGTTCTGATTCTGAGTGCATTCTCCGTTTGTCGCAAAAAGGACGATGCCGAAGTCTGCGGCAGGCGCATTGACGGTTCGGCAGTGAAAAACGCCGCGGCCGTTGCCGTAATGTATTTCATGCTGTTTTTTGTCGGTGGCATTGTTATCAGCACGGCAGAAGGTCTGCCGCTTAGCACCTGCCTTTACGAAACGGCGTCCGCTGTCGGAACGGTCGGGCTTACCCTTGGAATCACACCGCAGCTCGGTGTTCTTTCTCAGCTTATTTTGATCGTCTTGATGTATCTCGGCAGAGTCGGCGGACTTACCCTGATTTACGCGGCGGTCTCCAATAAAAATCAGAGCGGAGCAAAGCTGCCGCTCGAAAAAATCACAGTCGGATAAAGGAGTTACTATATTATGAAAAACATATTGTTGATAGGTCTCGGCAGATTCGGTAGGCATATCGCTTTGCAGCTGAATAAGCTCGGGCATGAGGTGATGGCGGTAGACAGCAACGAAGAAAGGGTCAATAAGATTCTGCCGATCGTTACTAACGCACAGATAGGTGACAGCACAAACACGGAATTTTTAAAGTCGCTCGGAATCGGAAACTTTGATGTGTGCATAGTCACCATAGGAGGAAATTTTCAAAATTCGCTGGAAACCACTTCTTTGCTGAAAGAACTCGGCGCAAAATTAGTTGTGTCCCGCGCCGAGCGTGATGTTCAGGAGAAATTTCTTCTGCGTAACGGAGCGGACGAAGTAATTTACCCTGAAAAGCAAGTAGCAAATTGGGCTGCTATTCGCTATACCGCCGATCACGTACGGGATTACATCGAGGTCGATGAGGCTCATGCCATTTTTGAGGTAGAGGTTCCGGAGGGTTGGATCGGAAAAACCGTCGGAGAGCTGGATATCCGCAGAAAATACAGCATCAATATTATGGCAACCAAGGAGAACGGAAAGATAAATATGGCAGTTTCGCCGGACACCGTTCTTACGGACAATATCACTCTTTTGGTTCTCGGCGCTTACAAAGAACTGCAGAAGTGTTTTCGCATTTAACAGAGGTGAATGAGGATGGCTGAGCTATTACTGATCGTCAGCCTGCTTGGCATATTTGCTTTCGGATTTTATCTTATGAGCAGGCTGGATCGATTTCTTGAAGAAAACAGAAAAGCACTGTTAAAGGAAAACGAATCCCGTGAGCCTTCCGAAATTCTGCTGCCGCAGGGACTGTCCGAAAGTGAAATATTATGTGAGATCCGCCGTTTTCGTGAAACGCACGGAAATGTCGATATTATTCTTTCCGATGGGCAGAAGAATGATTTTTAGGTTGCGGTAGTTTTTTTTACAGTTTTACTGTATAATAATAAAATAAAATAAAAATGGCGGTGAAACCGATGAAAGTACAAACCGAACAGTCAAAATTCGATACAGACGAGCATATCCTTGTCTGCCTATCCTCTTCGCCGTCCAATGCAAGGATCATACACACCGCCGCAAAGATGGCTAAGGCCCTTCATGCAAGATTTACCGCCATCTATGTGCAGACGGATACGGTCATAAATGATGAGGATCAGTCCCGACTTTCGCAGAACATACAGCTCGCGCAAAGGCTCGGCGCCGAGATCGTTAAGACGCACGGCGAGGATGTACCGCTGCAGATCTCGGAATATGTCAGGCTTTCCGATGTCACAAAAATCGTGATCGGGCAAAGCAGTGCCAGACGCAGAGGGCTGTTCGGAAGACCGACTCTCACCGAAAAGCTTATCTCCTCCGCCCCCAACGTTGACATTCATATTATTCCCGACGCACTGAACTACACAAAGCCGCACAGACGCCGTCTGTTCTTAGGTGCAGAGATACCGTCGCTGCGGGATATTGTCGTGACCGTTCTGGCGCTTGCCGTATGTACGGCGATCGGGTTTCTGTTCGGCCATCTCGGCTTTCCCGATACCAATATCGTTACGGTATACATCCTAGGTGTGCTGATGATCTCCGTTTTGACCAAAGGATACCTTTGCAGTATGGCAGGCTCACTTCTAAGTGTTGTATTGTTCGGATTTTTCCTTACCGAACCTAGGTTGTCCTTTCAGACCTATGCCGTAGGCTATCCCGTTACCTTTGCAGTCATGCTGGCGTCTTCCGTTCTCACCGGCACGCTTGCCTCGAAGCTGAAAGATCATGCAAGGCTCTCGGCTCGCTCCGCGTTCCGTGTGCAGGTGCTGTTCGACACTGACCGTCTGTTGCAAAAAGCAAAAAGCAACGATGATGTTTTAAGCGTGACCTGTATGCAGCTCTCGCGACTGCTTGACCGAAGCATTGTTGCCTATACGAAAGGCGAAAACGGAATGTTGTCCGGGCGGCTGTATGCCGAAAAAAAGGATACACACGCTGAAAAGCTGCTAAGCGATGCAGAGCGGCAGACCGCAGAATGGGTGCTTCAAAACGATTGCCGTGCAGGAGCAGCGACAGCACAGTTTGGAAAATCCGAATGTCTTTATCTTGCGATCCGTGCAGGCGGCAGAGTATACGGTGTAATCGGGATACCGATGAAACCCGAAAGGCCCGATTCATTTGAGAGCAGCATCGTACTGTCGGTTGTGAACGAATGTGCGCTGGCAATGGATAATGCTCACAACGCCGCCGAAAAGGAACGGGCGGCAGATCTTGCAAAAAGCGAGCAGCTGCGCGCCGACCTTTTGCGGTCGATCTCACACGATCTGCGCACGCCGCTTTGCTCCGTTTCGGGTAATGCGGACACGCTTTTGCATAACGGAAACTGCCTGGACGAAGCAACCAAGCAGCAGATCTATAAAGATATTTATGACGATTCCGAATGGCTGATCGGCGTGGTGGAAAATCTGCTGTATGTTACACGGCTGAATGACGGACGCCTGAAGCTGGAGCTTACCGACCAGCTTGTAGACGAAGTGGTCAACGAAGCCGTTTCGCATTTGAAGAAAAAATCCGTCGGACACAAGGTGACGGTAAGGTGCGACGATTTGATCCTTGCGCGTATGGACGCACAGCTTATCGTGCAGGTCATTGTCAACCTTATTGATAATGCTTTGAAATATACCGAACAAGGCTCCGAGATCTGCGTAAGTGCCGAAAAACAGGGCGGGGATGCCGTGATCCGAGTCACCGATAACGGAAACGGAATTGCAGACGATATGAAACCGCATATTTTTGAGATGTTTTACACCGGAAAAAATACCGTCGCAGACAGCCGCAGAAGCTTCGGGATCGGGCTTACCCTGTGTAAATCTATCATAGAGCTGCACGGCGGAACGCTGACGCTTACGGATAACGTACCGCACGGCTGCATATTTACCTTTACTTTACCGCTCAGCGAGGTGACTCTGAATGAATAAACCCCTTGTTCTCGTTGTGGAGGATGACCGTCCCGTCCGCAATCTGATCGTAACAACATTAAAGGCGCACGATTACCGCTACCTGACCGCGGAGAACGGACACAGCGCTATTATAGAAGCGACCTCCCATAACCCGGATATCGTTCTGCTGGATCTGGGGCTGCCGGATATCGACGGCACACAGGTGATCGAAAGCATCCGCTCATGGTCAAATATGCCCATTATTGTGATCAGTGCGCGCAGCGAGGATAAAGACAAAATCACGGCGCTGGATGCCGGGGCGGACGACTATCTGACAAAGCCCTTTTCCATAGAGGAGCTTTTGGCACGCCTTCGGGTCACGCAAAGACGGCTGCTGCTGCTTCAGGCAAGTGGCGACGCCAACTCACCCGTTTTCCAAAACGGCAAGCTTAAAATTGATTATGCCGCCGGCTGCGCTTATCTAAATGGGGAGGAATTGCACCTGACCCCGATTGAATACAAGCTTTTGTGTCTGCTCTCTCATAATGTCGGAAAGGTGCTGACGCACACCTATATCACACAGCAGATTTGGGGCAGCAGCTGGGAAAACGATATTGCTTCTCTGCGGGTGTTTATGGCGACCCTGCGCAAAAAGCTGGAGCCGCAAAAGGACGGTCCGCAATACATTCAGACGCATATCGGCGTCGGTTACCGTATGCTGCGGGTAGACTGAGAAAAGCGAGAAAACAAGGATTTGAACCGATATGCAATAGAAAATCTTTTCGGAATTGAAGGGCTGAATATCGCTTGGTACGCTCGGCGTTGTTCTTCCGTCTTTCGTTATTATACTTTTAATTGCGGCGGTACTCAAAAATCTGATGAAATATGCCGGCGTCAACGCTTTTCTCTCCGGCGTTCGCCCCTGCGTTATCGCAATGATTCTCGCTACGGCAATCGGTATGTTGCTTTGGGGAGCATAAAACACAGCCTGTGCCAATTTGCCGTCCGAAACCGGGCGGCTTTGCTGTTTTTACGGAAATACACTGCTCACTTTTCCCTAATCATTTTCCTGTTAGCTATAAAAAGCACAACGCCACAGAGTTTTAAATCTCTGTGGCGTTGTGCTGCTCTCAATCGGTCACTTTTTGAAAGCGTCCTTATGTGAGCCTGCCTTTTGTGCGGCTTTGAGCGGGGGTGCCGCAAGGATGGATTTGGAGTCAAAATAGTGTTACCCTATAGTAAAGATGATACAAAATGATAAATGTAAGTGTGGCTCACGGTCACATATAAATGGGAGGCGCGTAAAATGTGGATATTATTTGCAGTGGGTTCTTCGTCATTTGCGGGGATCACGGCGATACTTGCAAAATGCGGTATAAGAAAGACGGATTCTGATGTGGCGACGGCTATAAGGACAGTTGTGGTTCTGCTGTTTGCTTGGCTGATGGTTCTTGTCACAGGAGCCTGGACTGCAGACACACATATCAGCGGTAAGACACTTCTCTTTCTGATCCTCTCCGGCCTTGCAACCGGAGCATCCTGGCTGTGTTATTTCAGGGCGCTGCAGAAAGGGGATATCAACAAGGTCGTTCCCATAGACAAATCAAGCACCGTGCTCACGATTCTGCTTGCCCTCATATTCCTACATGAGGGGATCACCTGGGTTAAGGGTATCTCAATAGTTATGATAGGTGTGGGCACCATGCTTATGATCAACAAAAAGAAAACTGCAGATGATCAGGAGCTGTCAGGGAAAGATGTCGAACATATGTCAACAGACGGTGGCAGTGTGGCACAGAAACAGCGGGAAATGGGACTTTTGCATGGCAGCTGGCTGCTGTACGCGGTGCTCTCAGCTGTCTTTGCCAGTTTGACAGCGATACTCGGCAAGGTAGGGATATCGGATATCAACTCAAATCTGGGCACGGCGATCAGGACAACGGTGGTTCTTGTCATGGCTTGGCTTATGGTGTTTGTGTCAGGAAAACAGCATGAGATAAAGGGCATAGAGAAGAATGAGCTGCTGTTTATTGCGCTCTCTGGAATAGCCACGGGAGCATCCTGGCTGTGTTATTACAGGGCACTTCAGGACGGACCGGCAAGCGTGGTAGTACCGATAGACAAGCTGAGCATGCTCATCACCATTGCATTTTCAGGAATCGTGTTCCACGAAAAGCTGACCAAGAAAGCGGCTGTTGGCGTGGTATGCATCACTGCTGGAACTCTCTTAATTGCCATGAATTTCTGAATATTTTACGGTCTATTTAGAAAGTATTTATAGTTTCTTCCTGTGGATTTTATATCTATCGTTTACACTATATACAACGAAAAAGATATAGAGGATACATTTGTACATGAGAAGCTTATCAAGCTGTGCTTGATGGCAGAACAGGCAGGAGGCGTTAAATATGAGAACAGCAGACCACATGAATCTGAGCAGATATATTATGGATCACATGGATGCCGGCGCATCTAAGCTGCAGAAGGCGGCGTTCATATTTGGCAGCATAGAGCCGGATATCAATATGCTGACTTATTTCAGGGGCAGCATCCGTGGCGAGGAGAAACTTAGAGGACACAATTACGAAAATGTCATGAAGTATATGGAAAAACTCACAAAGAAACTTGAGAAAGGCGGAATGGGAACTGTCAGACAGAGCTTTCTTCTCGGAAAGCTTGTTCACTATGTGGCGGATTCATTCACATATCCGCACAACAGTATATTTCCTGGGAATCTTAGAGAACACTGCCAGTACGAGACAGAGCTGCATGACTATGTGAATCAGATGATATCATCAGATAATGTAAATTTAGATAGTATTGATGATGGAATAGATATAGTTGAATATCTTGAGGAAATTCATTACAGATATGTCAGTGAGGCTCTGGGATGCGAGAATGATTACAGACATATCACACATGCAATATCGGTGGTTACAGAGCGGTTCTGGCAGACAGAGAGTGTGTCAGTGCCATCCATGCGTGATGTTGCAATTGCATGTAAGGAACATATACCAGTTACGGCAAATGTAAGTATGGCAGCAGCTGGACAGACTGGAATGGAGTCCACAGGGGTGGCGTAGAAATAGCAGCCGTAAAAAATCTGATATGTCTAAATTGAGTGCGCGATAAAGATTTAGTTAAGAAACTTTGCAAAAACAACAAAATAGCTTGTGAAAAACAATTTAAAATTACCTCTTGCATTATTTTCTGAAGCCTGCTATTATAAATCACGACAAAGGCGTCAAATGAATCGAAAAGATTCGTTTGGCGCCTTTTTTGTTTCGACAATGGGGACGGAGGGGACAGGTACCTCCGTCCCCATGGGAGAATGAGATATCGCGTTCCCCAGATGAGTATAATTAAGGAGGAAGAAACTATGAATACGGGAGATACTGGTTTTATTATGATCTGTGCGGCTCTGGTGTTCTTCATGACACCCGGACTTGCATTCTTCTACGGAGGCCTCGTCAGGAGGAAAAATGTTGTAAATACCATCATGGCATGTACGGCCATCATGGGACTTTCAGTTGTCATGTGGGTGCTGTTCGGTTACTCACTCTCATTTGGCACTAATCACGGAGGTGTTATAGGAGATCTCAAGTGGTTTGCACTTAACGGGATAAAGATGGATGAGGCTGGTCCTTATGCGGACAATATACCTCATCTTGTATACGTTGCATTTCAGATGATGTTCGCCATGATCACACCGGCGCTTATCACCGGTTCACTGGTCGGACGTGTGAAGTTCAAGGCGTTGTTCTTCTTCATCATGCTCTGGTCGATCATCGTTTATTATCCGATGGCTCACATGGTATGGGGTCAGGGCGGTTTTCTCGGAGAGATCGGTTCAGTTGATTTCGCGGGAGGAAATGTAGTACATATAAGCTCAGGTGTGAGCGCCCTTGTATTCTCTATCATCCTTGGAAGAAGAAAGGGATATGAGAACACAGCATACAGAGTTCACAACATTCCATTTGTCGCACTCGGTGCATTCATTCTTTGGTTTGGATGGTTCGGTTTCAATGCCGGAAGTGCCCTCGGCGCAAATGGTCTTGCAGCACATGCATTCATGACAACGGCAATTGCCAGTGCCAGCGCAATGCTCTCATGGATGATAATAGATGTGATAAAGGATGGAAAACCTACCCTGGTCGGTGCATCGACAGGTCTTGTTGTCGGTCTTGTGGCTATAACACCTGGTGCAGGATTCGTACCGATCTGGTCATCATTCATCATCGGTGCGCTTGTCAGCCCAATCTGCTGCTTTACAATATCATTCCTTAAGGGTAAGCTGAAGATAGACGATGCACTTGATGCATTTGGATGTCATGGTATCGGTGGTATCTGGGGAGGTATCGCAACAGGTTTATTTGCAAAGAGCTCCATCAACAGTGTAGCTCGTTGGGATGGTCTGGTATTCGGAGATGTACATTTGTTCCTGATGCAGCTTGTTGGCATTGTGGTTACGATCGTAGTTGCCGTAGTCGGAACACTTATCTGTCTTGGAATTGTGAGACTTTTCACACCGCTCCGTGTAACAGACAGAGAAGAAAAGGTAGGTCTGGATATCTCAGAGCACGGCGAGAGTGCATATCCAACATTCAATGGACTTGATTCGTAGGACAGCAATGATATAGGAAGGAGAGATCTATTATGATGATAAAGGTTGAGGCTATCGTGCGCGAGGAGGTCTTTGAGGACGTCAAGGAAGCGTTGAATGCCATAGATGTAAATGGAATCACAGTGTCTCAGGTTATGGGATGCGGAGCACAGAGAGGATATAAGAAGCTTGTCCGTGGTACGGAGGTAGATGTGGTGATGCAGCCGAAGATCAAGTTTGAGATAGTTGTGTCATCTGAGGAATGGGAGAAGAAGACCATCGAGGCTATCCAGAAGGCGGCATATACAGGCGAGGTTGGAGACGGCAAGATATTCAGCTACGAGATCCGCACTGCAACTAAGATCCGTACAAAGGAGAGCGGCTATGATGCTCTGAATTAAAAGTTTATAATTTCTTTACCAAATACTAGCCGGGAATCCTTTGACAATCAAAGGGTTCCCGTGTTATTATGTCGGAAATATCAGGGAGTAGTTCGCATCGGTTATAAGATGTTGTGCGATCTCGTCATCACGTTTTCTGGCTGGGACATACCTGTGCAGGGAACCGGGACGCACGCTTTCGGAGTATATATAGTAGTGTATATAGAACTTGAAAGGAACGAGACTTTTATTGTGTGTTTATCATGCAATGAAGGTCTCGTTCCTTTGTTGTATGTAAGAAAAAGATATAGCTGAATACACAACAGACTTTTCTTTGCGTGATAAGCATATAAGATCAGATGGCATTATGTTTGATGCATAGATAATATTGCTGATCTGGGAAATAGAAAAATGGACCCCGGGCATGTGCCTGGTATCCGAAAATAAGAAGAAAAGGAGTCTGGTGTGTATGACAGAGAAAAATTTTTGGAATTGTTCCGGTGATGAATTACTAAAAGAATTCAAGACAGACAGCCGCGGACTGTCGACGGAGCGGGCAGAGGAGATCCGCAATGAGAAGGGAGAAAATGTTCTCCAGGAAGGCAAGAGAAAGAGCACATTACAGGTGTTCCTCAGTCAGTTTTGTGACCTGCTGGTGATCATATTGATCATAGCAGCAGTCATTTCTATGTTTTCTGACAATATCGAGAGTACCATAGTAATCTTGGCGGTACTCGTCATGAACGCTGTGCTGGGAACAGTGCAGCATGTGAAAGCTGAGCGTTCGCTTGACAGTCTGAAACAGCTTTCATCCCCAAATGCAAAGGTTATGAGAGATGGTGTGAAGCAGGAGCTTCCGTCCCGCGAGATAGTTCCGGGTGATATCGTACTGCTTGAGGCGGGCGATATGATAGTTGCCGATGGAAGGATACTCAGGAACTTCTCACTCCAGGTAAATGAGAGCTCACTTACCGGAGAATCTACAAATGTGGAAAAGAATGATGCAATAATAGAAGGTTCCGTGCCACTTGCAGACAGGACAAATATGGTGTATTCAGGAAGTCTTGTTACATATGGACGAGCAGAGGTGCTTGTGACTGGAACAGGAATGGATACGGAGCTAGGTAAGATAGCAGGACTGATGAACGCTGCAAAGGAGAGAAAGACTCCGCTTCAGGAGAGCCTTGACAAGTTCAGTGCAAGACTTGCGGCATTTATCATGATTGTGTGCGCGCTGGTATTTGTCCTCTGCATCTACAGGAAGATGGCGGTGCTTGATTCTATGATGTTCGCAGTTGCCCTTGCGGTTGCAGCTATACCTGAGGCTCTAGGTTCGATAGTTACCATCGTGCAGGCATTTGGCACCCAGAAGATGGCGAAGGAGAATGCGATCATCAAGAACCTCAAGGCGGTTGAAAGCCTTGGATGCGTGTCAGTCATCTGCTCAGACAAGACCGGAACACTTACACAGAACAAGATGACCGTGCAGGAGATATATCTGGATGGAAAACTTTACAAGCCGGAGGAGCTTGATTCCCATAACCAGCTCCACAGGTATCTGCTATATGATGCGGTTCTCACCAATGATTCCAGCATAGTGGATGGTAAAGGAATAGGAGATCCGACGGAATATGCATTGCTTGAGATGTTCCGTCAGGTCCACATGATGCCAGGCATGGAGACGGAGGGTACAGGTATCTCTGTTCCTGCGGAGACTGTAAAATGGAGTCTGAAGGAGGATGTACTCAGGGACTGCATGGACAGAATGGAGGAGGTTCCGTTCGACTCGGACAGAAAGCTTATGAGTACAAAGTATCTGCTTCATGGGGTTCCGACCATACTCACCAAGGGTGCTGTGGATGTGCTGCTTGACAGATGCGTGAGCGTGAGATACAGCGATGGCGTAAAGCCTATGACAGATGAAGAAAAAGCGAAGATCAAGGCTCAGAACAAGGCATTCTCAGAAAATGGCCTCCGTGTACTGTCATTTGCATATAAGGAAAGTGATGAGGTACTGGGAGTTGATACTGAGTATGGATTTGCATTCCTTGGACTTGTGTCCATGGTGGATCCGCCACGCCCGGAGTCTATGGCAGCGGTTGCCGATGCAAGGCGTGCGGGTATAAAGCCGGTCATGATAACTGGAGACCACAAGATCACAGCGGTTGCCATAGCGAAGCAGATCGGAATATACGAGGATGGGGACATGGCACTCACGGGAGAGGAGCTTGACGCTCTGTCTGATGAGGAGCTTGCGCGTGACATAACAAAGATATCTGTATATGCCAGGGTGTCACCGGAGAATAAGATAAGGATAGTTGATGCATGGCAGAAGAACGGCAATATAGTAGCCATGACAGGTGATGGTGTCAATGATGCCCCTGCACTCAAGAAAGCAGACATAGGTGTTGCCATGGGAATAACCGGCACGGAGGTGTCCAAGGACGCGGCGGCCATGATCCTCTCAGATGACAACTTTGCAACCATCATCAAGGCTGTGTCAAATGGACGAAATGTATACAGGAACATAAAGAATGCGATACTGTTCCTGCTGTCAGGAAACACAGCTGGAATACTGGCGGTGCTCTACACCTCGATAGCGGCCCTGCCTGTTCCGTTTGCACCTGTACATCTGTTGTTCATCAACCTGCTCACAGATTCTCTTCCTGCGCTCGCGATAGGAATGGAGCCGGCTGACCCATCGCTGCTCTCAGAAAAACCGAGGGATCCTAAGAAGGGAATCCTGACATCTGACTTTATGGCAAAGATGCTCTCGGAAGGCCTTCTCATCGCTGTAGCGACCATGACAGCATTCCATCTTGGACTGCCGGTGAGCTCGGCAAAAGCCACTACCATGGCATTTGCAACACTGACACTCGCCAGACTGTTCCATGGTTTTAACTGCAGAAGTGAGGAGTCGATGTTTAAGCTTGGATTTAGATCAAATAAATACAGCGTATATGCATTCTTAGCCGGTGTGGCATTTCTGGCTGCGGTCCTGTTCATACCGGGACTTCACAGTCTGTTCAGCGTCGTAAGTCTTGGAGCGGCTGATGTGCTGAAGATAGCGGGACTTGCATTTGCACCGACTGCGATAATACAGATCATTAAGGCCATACAGGACAAGAGGAGATAGACATGCTGGAGAATATTACATTTTCATATTTTGCAGAGCAGGTTGTGAGTCATCCGGCGCTTTTGATCGCCGTCCTGCTGACACTTGGAGTAATTCTGGTAAATGGATGGACGGATGCGCCAAATGCCATAGCGACGTGTGTATCCACCAGATGCATAGATGTGGATAAGGCGATAATTATGGCGGCTGCCTGCAATTTCCTTGGGGTGCTTATCATGTCGCTTGTCAATTCAAAGGTAGCCATGACTATCAAGAACATGGTGAATTTTGGAGGTGACACAGACTCGGCGATGATCGCTCTGTGTGCGGCAATGACGGCGATCGTAATATGGGCAATCGGTGCATGGGCATTCGGCATACCGACAAGTGAGAGCCATGCGCTGATAGCCGGACTTACGGGCGCAGCCATAGCACTTCAGGGAGGACTGGACGGTGTAAATCCTTCAGAGTGGATAAAAGTAATATATGGTCTTGTGCTGTCAACCGTTCTCGGATTCGCAGTCGGATTTGTGGTGTGCAAGCTACTCACGGTTATCTGTTACCGCTTTGACAGAAGAAAGACAAATGCTTTCTTCTCAAAAGCACAGGTGGCCGGCTCGGCGGCGGTGGCATTCATGCACGGAGCCCAGGATGGCCAGAAGTTCCTGGGAGTTCTCCTGCTTGGGCTGTTTCTCGTAAACGGACAGAGCAGTGCAGAAAATGTAACGATACCAATATGGATGATGATACTTTGTTCGGTTGTCATGGGACTTGGAACATCAATTGGAGGAAAGAAGATTATCAAGTCTGTTGGAATGGATATGGTAAAGCTTGAGAAATATCAGGGATTTGCGGCTGATCTGTCGGCGGCACTCTGTATCCTGCTCTCGACGGTATGCGGAATCCCGGTCAGCACCACCCATGTGAAGACGACAGCCATCATGGGCGTGGGTGCTGAGAAGAGGGCATCTGCGATCAACCTCAAGGTGGTGCGTGATATGGTGCTCGCCTGGGTGCTCACATTCCCCGGCTGCGGTGTCATAGGATATGGCATGGCAAAGCTGCTGATTGTGTGGCTGGGGTAGTTTGTAGATGGTTGAAAATGCAGGCTGAGAAGTGCAAGTGATATTTTGACATACCAATCAGGGGTCGTTCCCACTTAACTTAGTCTGCAGCGGTACTAAGGTGCCGCTTGAGGCGCCACCTAAGGACCGGCGGCTGCGTATTCCCCTGATTTGGTAATGCAAAAATCACTTACACGATTGCAGCGTATGAGTTTTTCAACCACCTACAAACATAGAGTTTTGATTATAAGGAGAAAAACTATGAAGAAGAAAAAGGACGAGTTTTATTTTAAGAATCTGAATACATGCGTGGAGATCTCGTATCAGGCTGCGGAGTTTCTGAAGAACGTAGTCGTGGATTTTTCGGTGGACACCATCAAGGAAGACCTTGATCGTATGCATGAGCTTGAGCAGAAGGCCGATGGCAAGAAACATAAGATGATGACTGTGCTCAGTCAGGCATTCATAACACCGATAGAGCGGGAGGATCTGGTTGCCTTGTCTAACTATCTGGATGATATTACCGATGCTGTTGAGGATGTGTTCCTGCAGATTTATATGTGCAATGTGGATACCATCAGAGAGGATGTACCCCAGATGGTAGAACTGCTCCTTGAGTGTATCAAGGCGCTGCAGGATGTGATCGGGGAGTTGAAGAGATTCAAGAACTCAAAGACCATTGAGCAGAGCATAATCAGGGTAAATGACCTTGAGGAGCAAGGAGACAGACTGTATGTGGAGAACATGCACAGACTGTACGGTGAGAGTGACTTTAGGACTGTGGTCGTGTGGAAAAATATATATGCCTGCATAGAGAACTGTATGGATGTGTGTGAGCATGCGGCGGATATTGTGAACACAGTGATCATGAAAAATTCATAGGATGAGATTCCTGGAAAAATAATAGTCAATAGAAATATTTACGAAATATTTTTAGATTGAATTAAAAAAATTGTTATATTTATCAAAATTTAGAAAATGCAGAATATTCTATTGAATAAAATCAAAGTGAGAATATAATAATCAAAGGGTTAAAGGGTGGTTTGAATATACAGAGTAACTATATCTGTGTATCGAACCTCCTTTTTTATGAAAAAGGCCCGATATGTGGAGGCTGTATACAGGCATGTATACCAAGGTTGTGAATCGTTGCTCCATATGTGCACTGTCTCTTATACACATCT
>ENA-OZML01000098-OZML01000098.1-human-gut-metagenome-genome-assembly--contig:-NODE-98-length-19886-cov-7.463265_pt1 | contig 19886 bp, 19 predicted proteins | sample MGYA00244188_ERZ653811 | MGnify/ENA primary metagenome ERZ653811 (study PRJEB26926, sample SAMN06164439) | human gut metagenome | biome: ENVO:00009003; feature: ENVO:2100002; material: ENVO:00002003... | reverse complement strand
AAAGGTAAGAACTTTTACGATAAAGGGCAAGGTATAAACGCAGAGCCGCTTACATTCTTTTCGTACATAATTTCCTAAGTCATTGATTGAACGAAAGTTTTCGGTTTTTCTGTATCTCTCATGTAAAGATTCAGGAAAATGGTTCATTTTGGTTCATTTTACAAAATCCCTCTTTTTATTCTTTTTTGCAGCTTATAGGGCTGCCAGTATTTTGGCGTTGGCATCATCTACTTCTGAACTTTTGATGGAATTGAGATAGATTTATGTGGTGGTTTCTCCATCTTTCGTTTGGTTGCAACCTTTGTGATGATGGCAGATACACCTGATACAATTGCCTCTAAACGAACAAAGGGAAACAACCAGTCTTTGGTCGTTCCCCTTTGTTCGTTGTATTCATTCTGATTACATCACATGATTGTCAAAATGGCTTTGCATGCAAAACCGCCCTCCGGTGCTCGGAACCGCTACGCTCTAAGGTTGGCGAACCAAAGCGGTCTTCGCCAGGTTTGCGGGATGGGACCGCCTGACTGTTATGGAGATCAGCGCTTACGTCCTTTACCAAATAATTCAGAATGCGAACCTAAACGAACTAATTCTATTGCATTATTGTTCTTATCAAACCAAATCAAAAGTGTATCATTTTCTATATGACATTCCATATAGTTCTTCCAGTTGCCTTTCAAAGAATGAGGATTATATTCTTCCGGTATCTGATTGCCTTCTGCCAAAAGCTTAACTATCCCCATAAGCTTTTCTACAAATTCTTTATCATTCTTAAAACGCTTATAATCTTTCTTGAACTGCGAGGTCTTTCGAATTTCTTTCATAAACCCTATTCCTCCATTGATGCCATGAAACTTTCTAAGCTATCTACTCGAACTACTCCCGCATCATGACCACTCTCAGCCTCTTTCATTGCTGCCAAAGTTTCTGCGTTTGGAACATCTTCCAAAGCAGCACTCCTTGAAACTGGGGAGTCTGAAACTATTTTAACGCCTCTCATAAGAGAGAGGACATTCTTTAATTGCTCCAACAAAGATGGACTATCTATCTGTAATGTTAACTGTGCCATAACTTCTATATTTAATTCGCAGCAAAGATAAGGGTTTTCTGTGAAACCACCAAATTTTGGGGGAGTTTTTTCAACTCTGACCAATTACTTGTAGAGATCTACGGTGATATCGAATGGTGAAGCGAAATCTTTCAGCATTGCATGCTTCGTAATAAGCAGCTAAGCACTATAACATTTTTCGACTCCCCTGTCCCCCTCTTGCGAAGAGGGGGTCCTTAACCCACACCCAAGCCCTCGCCCTTTCCAAAAGGGCAAGGGATGTAACCGCCCTCCGGTGCTCAGAACCGCTACGCTATAAGGTTGGCGGACCATCAAAGGTCTTCGCCAGGTTGCGCGGGATGGGACCGCCTGGAGACAAAATATTTATAGTAATAATGCATTCCGTATTCATAGGAATCGTTTTTTACTGCCTACAAATAGGTAATTTTATCTTCATGGCTTATCGAATCATTAGTTATGTCTATAAGTTTAGAATAACCGAAACGTACATTGAGGCTCTTAAAAATTGCAGCTGCTTTTTCTAAAAAACTCATATCTTTTTCTATATCTAGTATCTTATAAATTTCAGCACCAGCTATAGTTAACTCGTATATAGAAATACTAACTTCTTTTGCTCCCTTACTGCGTTCTATGATAATCGCTAAATCTTGATAAGCAAAAGCATTTCGCATATCCTTATCAGAAATTGCTTCATATGAAATCACCATTTGTTCATTTTCTTTGATCAAACCACATTCCATCAAAAGCGTTATATCTGCATATGGTATATTGCTTCCTAAAATCAAATCATGAGATTTAAGAAAAAACTTTGATTTTGAAGAAGTAAAAACATAATTTCCGAGACTTGCAAATAATTCAGCTTCTTTTTTAGATAGATTGCTGATCGTACTAAGTGTCCTTAAAGAATAAGAACCTGGTGTTTGTATTTCCTGTGAAAGGATCTTTCCCCAAGTATTTCTTAATTCTTCATCAGATACATTCTCTACAATATTAAAAAAGCGAGTCAACCAATCTGTATCTGCTTTTTCAGTTGGGACTTTTTGTGACTTTCTAAAATCTTCTAATGCAATATTTACAACAGCATCAATATTTTCTTTTTTTCTTAGTTCAGCACTTACTATTTTAGAAATTACCGGCTGCAATTGCTCAAGAGGAACAGAATCTCCAACCAAAGGTTGAACGGCTGCCAATATTTCCCGCTCCTGCTTTTCTGCTTTAGCAAGAATGACCTTTTCTTCTGCTTTTGCCTTTGCTTCTTTTCGTATACGTGTAGGTTCATAAAGAACACCAATACCTCTACTTATGGCGTCAATAAATGTCTCAACAGCCTTTGATGAGACGTCTATTTTTAACATATTATTATCCATAGCTTTAATCTCCTTTTTAAAAAGATAATCAAAATAACCTATAACTATCAGCCCTTATTCTTACCAAAAATATAACCTAATGCTAAGGTTATAACTGGACTAACTTTACTCCATACATTAGGTATCAAGTCATCACCAATATTAGAATTAAATATTACACATACAGAAAATACAGTTGCTCCGCCTGACACCAAAATTATCACAGTCATTGCCATATTCCGTGCTGCATTATCTTCAGCACCAAAGAACTTTCCTAACCATCCAATCTCTTTGTTTTTCAACTCATTTTCATGATTATGTTGTTGCTTTTGCATTTCAAGTTGGAACTGATGATCCTCACGTTGCATATCAAGTTCTGCTTTTTCTGCAGGTTGCTTCATATCTACCATAATTTCATAGCGTCTTAGTGTATAATTTACAAACCATTATCATAAATCCAATCAAAAAGCTGATGCGGATCTAATCTATTTTGCAAAAATGTATTCGAAGAGAGTAACCCTACCCATTGTCCTTTCAATATAATCTGCGGTGGAGTGCTTGTATAAGGATTAAACGGGCTATAAAAGCCATAACGACTACCATATTGACTATACTGATTGAAAATCGAAGTTGACGAATATTTACTTCCATAAGTTCCATATTCATTCATAACAGAATCCGTCTGATACTTGTTAGAAGAAAGTATTCCCAAAAACTGTCCATCTTGTGCGAGAAGAAACGACTCCTGTCGTCTTATTCTCATCTCAAACTCACCATCTGTCATTTTTAGTCCTCCTCTAGCGATATATAATCTTTCTCTTCACGCTTAATATCTTCCAACGTTTTCTTAACGCTATTGATATAATTCATATCATGTACCACAGACTTACTACCCATAATGTCATCAAGCCATGTTTTACAATCAGGATTCACTATCTCTCCTTTAATCACTTTATCAACAAACTTTGAAGCCTGTAATGGTTTGTTCGCCCCATCAAGAAGATTATACTTGTGAGCATTTTCAAAATTTGCATTATGAACATAGCGTCTTGCTAAACCAGGTTGTACTTGATTAGCTACCAAAACCAAATCCCAAATCTTTTGATTCAGAGTCCATGCAGAATTATGTTTTCCTTTGGAATTGAATTCTGTATCTATATCGTGAATAGCATAATGTTCGATATGAAATGCTGTCAATATTTCCTGGAAGAAAGGAATGTTATTCTTGGAACCAGTATTTAAAACAAAAACTTCTTCATCCGGATAATATTCCTTCAACAAAGCTCTATAAACGATTGCCTCTGTATCTCCTTCTACTAATATAACCTTATCTGCATAAAAGGCTTCACAAACATGAGGATTGAATCGATTAATCATCTGCACATGCTGCTTACGCTTCTCATTCTTATTAAAAACATCTTCTCCTACCTGAAAAGTTTTAGTTTCTTCACCTTCAACTTTTACAGCTCTTACTAATGAAGCATGAGGTCGAGAAACATCAATCATTAAAGGAGAATGAGTTGCACAAAGAATCTGATATGGACTGTTCTTTGCTAAATCATACAGAGAATTACGTAGTTTAAAAGTTACTTTCGGATGAAGAAAAAGTTCTGGCTCTTCATATAAAATAAGGTACTCTTTCTTATCTGTTTCAGAAATATCACGCAGAAATGTTATAAAGTTGAATAACGCCTGCCGAATTACTCCATGACCATTTTGCAAGAAGGTTTCTGGTCTGTTGGTGTTATCGCGTTCTACACTAATCGTATGATTCTTCTTGAAAAGGTCCTCCAATTTTATATCCTCTACATTCTGTGCCTGTATCTTTAAAGATAATTCAGAAAATACTTTCTTAAAATGAGAATTCAATTCGATATTGAGTTTGTCTATTTCTTCCGAACCAGTTATAGCATCTTCTAAATTTTGAATTTTCTCTAATGCCTCTTCATAAAGTTTTGCCTGTGATTCCCTGATTTTCTTTAAGTACTGGTCTTGCATCAATTTATTCACCTTTTCATTCAAAGAATCTTCACTCTCCATAGCATTTATCGCAATAGGAATAGGTGCAGCCTTTGTGAATAGAGAGTCAAAACCTCCGAAACCATTATCAATCCATTTTTCTTCTTTTGGAGAATATGTTTGCTTCTTGAATGAGCTATTTTCAGCAACCCAAGTTTTACGTACTTTTATAATACCATCCGCATCTGCCCACTTAGAAACCCATTCTGGATCTTTAGCTCTTCCTTTACCGACAAAACTTTCGTCCTCAATATCTTCATCTTCATGAACAAACCACCCTTCCATCTCTATGGGAATTTCAGGATTGTAATCATAGAAATCAGGACGCTTTGCAACTTGCTTTGAGTTAACAAAGAACTCATAGCCTCGGAGATAAGTCGATTTTCCTACATTATTCTGCCCTATAAGAAATATAATATCAGAATTATCAAACTTGATGATATTTCCATCACCCTTTAATCCTCGAAAATTCTTAATTTTTAATTGATATAGTCTCATATAATAAAAAACGTTTAAATCACAAAGTAAGCATCCTACGTATATCACCAATACAGTTTTACCACTATATTACAAGTAGTTACACCTATCAGTTTTTGAAAAAAGTTATTTTTGTTCCTCATTGCAGTATCGCTCTGCACTTGTCGTCGCTCGAATGAGGAATATTATTTTTATTCTACTTTTGAGAGGATTACCTCTGGAGAGGTGCCCATCAGGGTTATGGCGGAAATCTTATGACCGCCATTGGCGTTTAATGAATGACCACAATGATAGAGGCGGTCATCTATAATAAGCCAGCGGTCATGGGACTCGTTTCGCCATTTTCTAATATCTATATGATTGTCGGGGAAGAGGCGGTCATGCTCATCCATGAGACGTTGCATTCCTTGACCTACACCTGCAGTATAAACTGTCGCTGAAACTTCCGGTTTACGAACATCTAACACACTCAGGGTTAGCGATGAAACATAGCCATCTATGATGATTACTCGATGATTAGCAGAACGAACCAGGTTCTCCAAAGCAACTCTTACTGTGTAGAAATCGCCTTCGAAGAAGACCATCTCTGCAGGAGGGGTCGAAGTCCGAATAAAGAAATCGAGTTGCTGTTGATGCTTGGCTTGAACGTCCTCAATATGGGTCATACGCTTGTCCATGTTCTCCTGTAGGGCTATCAAGTGACGGTTCACGGAATAGCCTTGAAGAAGGTATTGCTTTATAACTGCATTCGCCCAACGTCGGAATTGAATGCCTCTATTAGACTTGAACGATAACCAACAGATAGAACAACGTCAAGGCTATAAAACTCAACTTGTCTAGTAACCAAACGTCCACCTTCTTTTTGAACTATCGCAAATTTTGCGACAGTTGGATTTTTACTATTTTCAATTGTCGCAAAATTTGCGCCTGTTGGGTCAGAAGCTAGCTCTTCATGAAGAGCATTGTTGATATGCTTACCTATAGTCTTGATATCACGACCAAATAACTGCGCCATTTGTTGACGATTGAGCCAAACCGTATCTTGATCCAGTTTCACCTCCAACCTAATGCTTTCATCTGGTTGGTAAAGTACTATCTGTGAATCATCAGCCATAGGCTGTATATTATTGTCGTTTGCCATAATCATACATTTTAGCGATAAAAGTACGATTTTTTCGAATCCCTCCGTCTCCCTTTAGCCAAAGGGAGCTCCACATCCTAACCAAGCCTTCCCTTCTCAGAAAGGAAGGATGTAACCGCCCTCCGGTGCTCAGAACCGCTACGCTATAAGGTTGGCGGGGCATCAAAGCCCTCGCCATGGTTGTGCGGGATGGGACCGCCTGGGGACAGCATGCTGATTGGGACCGCCTGGCTAATGTTCGGGTTTCAACATAAACATATTAACAGTATTGTTGTTCTACTACTCTTCTACAACTTCGAAGTCTTCCTTATGTACGCCACGGATGGCTACAGCTCGCCCACCGAAGTCGAAGACGAGCTGGCGGTCACGGTCTATGCGGACAATGTAGCCTTCATAGTCTTTGAATGGTCCTGAAAGGACACGCAACTTCACGTGGTCTTTGGCAAACTTCTCAAAATCATCACGAAGGAATGTAACCTGCTCCGGATGGGTCTTCATCACATTCATAAAGGGCTGCATGATGGAGTCCTTGATGGATGCAGGTCGCCCTAAACTGCGGTCTTTGACTAAATGAAATTGGGGAAAATAATCTGCAAGAAATTCTTGTAGGTCCTTCACCGTACCTTGCAAGAAGACAAGTCCGCTGACAGATTGCTCCAAAGTCTTTTTCACTCCTTGTTGTTTTTCCTCATCCTTGTAGGAATAACGAAGGGTTTTATGAATGAAATAAGGTTGTTTGATATTTTTCTCGTCAGCATTAAATTTTTCAAGCCATTTCTCCATCCCTTTAGCTGCCATGTGAAGAATAAAAATATAACTCCATGAAGTGGGGTTGGTGGAAGGGTCTTCTTTCTTTCTGATCCGTTTACGTCGGGATATTCCTTCTACACTCGGATCCGAAAGTCTTTCAGCCCCGATAACGTGGATGCCCTTTGGTAAGCGTTTGCTTACGTCGGCTGTAGAAGGTGAATTCAAGCAATCCTGCGTCATATTCTCGTTCTACTTTATGTCCTCAGCTGCAACCATACATGATGGTTGTGGAAGCCTGGTCCATTTCTTATGATTATGCATAATCTTATATAATGAGTATTAGCCATACAGCCTCTACACATGTAGCTTTATTTTACATCATTTGCGCTTTCTTCTTAGAAAAGGGCAACAACTGCCGAAATAAGTGCAAATCTGCCATTTACAGGAATACCCTAGGCAGATTTGCTAAACATTTGTGTTAAATTTTAGGGAAGGACACAGAAAATATAAAAAATGGACACGTAATCCAACTATTTTTCGTACTTTTGTAACCAAATTACTCTCTTCTAAGAAGAAAGGGCGAAGTTTGCTAAAAATTTTACCCCATCATTCCGAAATGGGGTAAACATAACGATTTGTTTACAACTCTTTTGAGATCGTTTTTATAATCCGCTTGTTGGCTTCATTGATGGTTGCTACGTCTAATGACTGCAAGTAAATCTGTGTGGTCTTGTAGGAGTTGTGACCCATGCCCTCACTGATGGTGGCTATCGGGATGTTCATGTGCAAGGCAACGCTTGCCCATGTGTGGCGTGCCACATAGGTGGTCAGCGGTATCTTCAAGCCTACCATCTCACCGATTTTCTTCAGGTTGTAGTTGGTGTTGTGCTCCACCTTGCGGTATGCCGTGTATGGAGAGGATTCCTTGCCTGTCAAGATGGGTAGCAGGTAAGGGGAGTCTTTCGTTTGTAGGGCGTACTTGTCTATGATGGCTTGCATCGGCTTCATCCACTCGATATTGAGATTTTGGTGGGTCTTGCGACGGTTGTAGTTCACCAAGCCACATTTCAAGTCTGTCTTCTTCAGGAACGCCATATCCACGAATGCCATGCCTCGGAGATAGAAACTGAGCAGGAACAGGTCTCGTGCCTTGTCAAGGGCGGAACCTGTTGGCAAGTCCAGGTTTTCTATCTTGCGAATATCCTTTACAGAGATGGCTCGTTTGGCAGTTCTCACGTTAGCGGTCTGCACGTGAGCAAAGATATCCTTGGCTGGCGCATGGCCTGTTTCCACTGCCTTGTTGTAGAGTGTGCGCAGGGTTCGCAGATAGAAGGACACGGTGTTTTGTCCGATACCTCTGTTGAACAGCCATGCCTGATACATTTCCATCATCTCGCTGGTCATCTGAGAGAAGGTGAGGTCTTCGTGATTACGAAACTCCATAAATCTGTTGGCGGCACTGACATAGTTGCTCTTGGTGCCAATGCACTGCATCTGCTCCTTCTTGGCTATCTGCTGGCGGAAGAAGGTGAAGACGCTCTTGTTCGGTGGCAGCTGCTGTATCTCCTTAGCTATGTCATCAATGGTATAAGGGATGCCATCCATCTCCTTGTCATGGATGATACGCTGCATCTGCTTCATCTCCCAATCTATCTGTGACTGGATGAGCTGTAGATGCGCCTGTCGGTTGTTGCGGTTAGAAACAATGATAGCCGACTTCTTGTCGTTCCACTCTTCTGGAAAGACATGATAGTCGGTACTGATCCAGCGCAAGTTGCGCTGGTGAATGAGGTGATAATACAATGTGCCTTCCTTTCCCGGCACCGAGGATGCTCTGAATTTTACTTTTATTGTAGCCATAATACTAACTTTTTTATTTGTAACTCATGTTGCTTTTAGGTTATTTACACCTTATTATATATATAAGCAACGCTTTGGCAAGAATGTAGTTGTATATCAATAGATATTTGGGAACATATGAAGCACACTTTTATTTTTTACTTGCTTTTTTTATCTGCTTAGGGAACTCTTTCTGTATGCGAGTAATCATTTCATTCACTTCCTTGTCAATACGGTTAAAATTTTTATAAAGGGTACGCTCCTTGGCATCAGAGGTTCCGAAGTTATAAAATTTCGGAAGTGGATAGTTGTCGTAGGAAGCTTCTTCCTTCTTGATTTCATCCATATCAAAATTCGTTTTACAAAAGAACTTCGTTGTCTTGAACTCTTCTGCCTTCTGAATATCCATGGAACCTTTTCTGCCAGTTTTTGTAACCGTGAAATCTCGTGCAGTCTGACCACAGAGCCAACCTGATGCCATATCGGAAATCTTAGATGCAGGTACCAGACTGTCAAGATTTTCATTGAGATTAATAGAGGTTTTATCTCTGTCGATAGTGATACCTTTTTTCATCTGAACCACCTTTCCGAAAATATCGCCTGATAACCATTCAAGAGTTTCCTTGGCTCTGGCAGAACCACTCACTACATTACCTACGGTTGTGATAATCTTCTGCATACCAACCTTTCCATAATCCGCTTCCAGCTGTGGAAGTTCCTGGAATCCTAACGTTACAGCAACCTTATTACTACGAGCTGTACCTATAAGACGGTCAATCTTATGGAAATATAATGTTGGAAGCTCATCGACAATGATACTTACCGGTACGTTTTTTCCCTGTCCACTATTTACTCTGGTAACAAGTCGGTTTAGAATCAAAGCATTCAAGGCACCAATGATGCTTTCCATTTCCGGATCATTGGCAATGAGCAGATAGCTTGGATTTTTAGGATCAGATACTTTCAGGTCGAAATCATCTCCACTGAATACCCAATAAGCCTCTTTGGTTGCCAGACGTGAGGTTTGTACACGGAGTGTACCAATCATACCTTCCAACTGCTCCATCGCTCCATTTTCGTATGCAGTCTTGAAAGGACCCAGGAGAGGAGATACTTCCGGATCTGTAATCAGAACTTCGAAGATTTCCTCATAGCTGTGATTCAGGAAGGAAAGTACATGCGGCATATCTGAATATTGCCCTTTCCAGTAGGCTGGCTCTACAACAAAGTTATTGTCGTCCCTGTGTCCTTTGGCAAAAACCTTACCTGTTAACCTTTGGTGTGGTGTTCCTGCAACAGGTGCATATTCCGCCTCCAACTCGTTTCCGTTCTCATCGTATGGTTTCTTCCCATAGTTGACGAAGAAATAAATACAGGCTGCAAGGAAGTTGGTTGCTGAAGTCTGGAAGAACTGGTCACTACCACCACCACTTCCTTTCTGGCCCTTCTGAAGAGACTCTATAAGTGTCTCTGCTGTTTCCTGGGCTGCTGCTAAGTTGGCAATATATTTTTGCTGTATAGGATTTACTCTTCTTGAATACTCTACATTCACGAAGTTGATGATATTGAACTTGCATCCTTTAGGGGTAAGCCCCTTTTTCTGGTTAGTTTTGTAATGATAGAACAGCTTTGTAGCCAGGGTAGGGAACTTATAGTCATATACTACCATGGCAAACCCTTTTGCACTATGTTGTCTGATATAAGGTTCTATCACGGAAAAGGTCTTACCGGAACCTGGGGTTCCCACAACCCACGTACCTCTGAATGGATTGATGATGTTTATCCAGCCGTGTCGGAATTTGCCACCATAATAATAACGCATCGGTATATTGACCGAGAATTTATTTTCTACCAGGTCTTCCGGCTGTTCAAAGCTCTCATTCTCCAAATTGAAACGGTCTTTCATAAGTCCGTTTCTGAAATACTTCGCAACGTTATCCAAGGCAACATGAATGGCAACTACACCTATGAGGGAGAAGAGCATATATACCCAGACATTTGCCTTGAAAAGCCATATCCTGCTATGCCAGTCCCAATTATAGATGAATACTGACAGTATCACAAAAAGCAAGCCTAGAGTTATTGGCCAAAAAACCATTTTTCGGGCATCAAACTCTAATTGCTTTTTGTTTTTGGTACCGATACAGGTGATGATGACCAGCATAACCGTAACCATTTTGCTGTATGGCAGGAACTGATACACTGACAGTAATTGTAAGCGTGAGTGTATATTGGTTATCAATCCCCCAAGGAAATCTAAGGAGGTTGGATCCAATGCATACATGAAAAATTCAAGCAACAATGAAATATAAATTGTCGCTCTAAATATTGTATATAATCCTTGTAACTCTTTTGATTCTTCCATTTTAAATTATTTTCGTTTCCATTTTGAGGCATTGTTTGCCCACCGCCTCTGACAACTCTTACAGATGGCATGCATACTTTTGGGTCTGTAGTATTGTCCTTTCAGGTCATACCAACAGTCCATCAGAGTTGTATAGCGAAGAAGAAGATTCATCTTTCTGATCTTTCTATTCATTTCCCTTAAACTCTTCCTGACATTACCGATGCATTCCAGACGTTCTTTCTCAGACATCTTTGCATTCTTCTCTTTGTCCTTCTTTAGAGGAAGAAGTTTCTCGATATCCAAAGCTATCTGTACTCCATTTTCTACGACATCTTTATAAATGTAGTTCCTTGACCTCAAAAGGGCTACGGCTATGATGTTGGTAGGAGAGGAGAGTGCTACTGATTTCAGTTCACTGAGGTTTCTACCTGTCTGATCCACTTCATAATAGATAGCGTAGATTTCTGCTGCATAGGTAAGAATGTTGTCAAAGTTGGTGAGATAGTTGTTGAACTGGGTCTGGAATTTCACCACCTTATCGATTTCTTCCTTAGACATCATGTGTTCTCCTGCATTCACGGTAAGTACGGCATCGGATGCTTTGAGGGCTTTTGTGGCAGATGTTGCGAAAGTCTTGAACATACCTGCTCTTACCAGGTCTTCTGCAACACCAATGGCACTTGATGAGACTGGAGCCAGGATTAAAGCCATCAGTAGGAAGATATATCTGATTATTTTAAAATGTTTCATCATTACCACCCCCATGTTTTATGTGATTGTCTCTCCCGGTAGAACCTGGCAACTACTTTCATGGCTCGCTTTTGACGGTTCAGTGCCTCCTTTGCCAGTACTTTGTTGCTCTTTTCTATCTTTCCGGCAATGGCTTTATTCCACACGTCTTCGAAAGTATACAAGCTGATGCTCAATGCCAGGCTTCGAAATTTCCTGTTAAGCTGTTCCAATTCAGTATTTAGCTGCCACAGAATCTTTGTACGTTCCGAGCCTTTGAGCATGTTACCTTCACCGCCTTTGGCTACGACCGTCTTCAAAATGCGATACGTCTTGACAAGTTCTATGGCTGTTTCGGCATAAAGCGTATTCATGGAAACAGAAGCAGCGATACCTTGCGGATTGATCTTACAGGCTGTATTGATTTCCCATAAGGCAGAAAGCGTCTGCATGCCTTGCATATAGAGGGTACAGCCAGCTTTGATGGCATCAGCATACCCTTGGGTTGTTTTCAGGTAGCTGTTATACTTCTGTTCCCATTTCTTCATCTTGGTTTCTGCAACAACCATTCCACCATGAAGCACGCTTAAGGTGTCCAATATTTCATTCTGCTTGCCAATGATCTCATTTATTCGTGACTCTCCCTCACCGATAGCTGCATATTCCAGAGGATTGGATTGGGTTACGCTTTGTCCGAAGCAGGAAATCATGGTGGAAAAGAACAACAGGAGAATCATCGTTCTCCTAATTTCTATTTGTAATTTCATAGATACTTTTGTGTCGTTTATTAAATTCAACTCTCATCCTTATGTCGGCAACAATATTGTTATTGGCTTTAATACCTATCATATCGAGCTTCGAATTATTCCGGTCACCAGAGAAGATGGTTACGGTCTTCAGTCCGAAAATCTGCTGTGGAAGGCCTCTGTGCTGCCGGTAATCCACAACTCTGTACAACTCGACGTAATCAGTAGAGTGGGACAGAACACCATGCATGATGATAATCTGTTCCCCAGTTATAACATATTCCATCCTTGCCAGGTATATCAGTTTGAACAGCAGATAGAGGAATAAAGCTATGCTAACGTATATTGCCAACTCGTGGTATTGGAAATAGCAAAATTTCCATATCCAGAGGCTGCCAAGAAAGAAACACAACGCTACGAACTCATTGATGACATACTGAAACCAATGAGGACGTAACGTTACTGTTCTAAAGATATGTACTGTATCGTTCATATATCTTTTCTGTTAGAAATGAAATCTGTTATCTGACTAAGCCATAACCTTCTGATGGTGCAGGTCCATTGTTCATAGACTCGTAAATGGATGCTGAAACTTCAGCAGCAGAAACAACACCAGGTTTTGAAAACACCGGTCCGCTTTCAAATACCACCGGACGGTGATGCGGACGAGACTCAGATGCGATTGCCATGATTCCCACGCCTGTTGTTACGGCAGCAAGAAGGGCTGCTCCAAGGTTGAAGCGGTTTTCCGGCTTCGTCTTCATTTCTACCTCAGGGAAGATCTTGTCAAAGAGCTTCATTCGCTGGAGGTTGTTTACGGTCATGAACTTGTTATATTGCTTTTCCGTAATTTCATGGGAGAAGACATTGCCATCGATGACAGCTGTCATCTTGTATTTGCCTTCTATATCCTGTCCTTTGGCATCCTTCAGTTTCTCCACTACGATATCTCCCACCTGAGTATCACGTCCATGTTCGCCGCTTCGCTTCCATTCCTTGCTTGCTTTTACGTTTTCAAGGGACTCTCCATTCACGTTGGCATCGCCAAGAAGGTTGATCTTTGTCTGCTCTCTGATATCATTGAGATTGTATCTATCCAGTTTCGGAGAGATATTAGCATTCTGCTCCCTCATGTAACCACCCTGGTAGATGCTGCTGGCTGCTACCACCTTCATCTTCTCATTGCTTTTGGCATCGGAAGGAAGAAGGGTAGAGAGCAGACTGGCTCTTTCTTCATCCGTGGCATACTGGAACTTGTTATACTGCTCCTGGCTGATCTTGAAAGACCACATACCGGCATCCTTGTTGGTTCTGAGGTTGATCAGATAATCACCGGATATCTCGTCCTTCCAAGCCATAGCTGCGGTGATGGCTGCGGATGCTTTGCCGCTTACCAGGCAATAGTCACCTTTCAGAGACACTACACCTTTTGCAGAATCGATGTTTCCGGAATACACATTGTCTTCAAGCTGTCCATTGGATGCACTCTTGATCTTGACTTCATCGAACACCTTGTCAAACAGTTGTAAACGGTGCTCATCATCGTAATTGAGGAATCTGTTGTAGTCATCCTTGCTGATTTCACGGCTCATCAGCTGATTATTGACAACGGCTGTCATACGGTAAGAAGTCTTTTCGCCGTCATTGATAGGGTAGGCTTGAATCTCTCCTACAGTCACTCTGCGACCCTTACTCATAGGCAGATAGAAGCCCATATCTTCCGGGAGCATTCTTCCGTCAACCACACCGATGGTATTCCACTTATCAATAAAACCGGTCTTATAATCTTGTCGCATATCCTGCATGTTGAGTTCCAGGACATCGATATTCCTGTTGTACTCGTTGGCTTTTGCTTCCGTCAAGCCAAGGGCTGCTTCAGTCTCAGGCTTCATCTTGATGTTGATATAGTCTTTGCTTTGAAGATGGTCCATGGTGATCTTGTCGGCAAAGTCATTTGCAATCACCTTATTGATAACATCCAGACGCTCACTGATGTTAGGAGCATTCTTGTTGTAAACCTGCTTTTTCTTGCCTCTGGTATCTGTAAATCTCAATTTATCATTCAAAATGGTATTGAGTTCTTCGTCGGTAAGGGCATATTCCAGGTTTCTGTTTACGCCGTCTGATTTGATGGTGAGGGTCTTCTTGTCTTTATCAACCACGATACCATGGGATGAGAGTACTTCTGCAAAGCCTGCACCGCTGAAGGTCAGAAGAGTACTGTAACCATTGATATAGTCCTTCAGAGGCAAGGCTTTGCCTTTTGGTCGCTCCAGAACCCTAGGCTTGACATCCACTTCTAGATTGGAGAGAGCATCCTTTTTCTGGTTTCCCTTATCGTAGAAACCATAACTGCCCGATTTCAGCTCACCGGGTTTCAGTCTGCCATCAGGACGTTCTACTACAACAGGTGCGCTGTTTGCAAAGTAAGGTCTTCCTGCCACTCTTCTGATGTGGTATCTGCTACCACCGAAGAGGATGCCAAGGGGTGAATTGTCAAATTTTCCAAAACCCGGACCGGCAAACGGACGGAATCGTGGGTCTCGATACCCATATTCTCCATCCATGATGGTGTGTCCCCACAAGCCATGATTTACCGGAGAATTGGCATTTTTGGCTGCCACCCAGGAACCGGGAATATAATAATCGTCTTTCACAATGGAAACGAAGGTGTTATATGCGTTCTTGTTCCATGCATTCGTGCCACCATTGATCAGGGCATCCAACTGCTTCTCGCTCAGGTCATAATAACGAGGTTGGGAAGAGTTGTGCGAGAGGGTCACGAGCTGGTAGGTGCCTGTCTCTGTCAATGAGATATGGGCTTGCATACCATTGGCATGCAATACACTTTGAAGCTGGGGAGCAACGTCGGTTGCCCGTGGATTGGTATTTTTACGTATGATAGTCATGACAATTTGCTTTAAATGTTACTGCTGTTCCTTATAGACGATGACGCATGTATGGCGGTTTGCGGTATATGGCTTGTAGATATTGATACCGCCCCTGCTGAAACCACGCATCTTACTCTTGTCAACACCTTCCTTCATCAGCAGCTTGGCAATATACTTGGCTCTGCGAACACTGAGCTTCTGGTTGTGCTTCGGTGTTCCGGTCTTGCTGTCGGCGGCTCCATAGATGTTGATTCGAAGATCGTTTTCATTTACGGCTTTTGCAATCTCCTTAATGTTCACCAGCTGCTGCTTGTCAATGAGGGTGGTGGTATTGATCTTGAAGAAGAACAGAATCGGGGCATCCAGTTGAATACCGGAAGATGCCAAAGAGCCAGAGCCATTGTCTTCCTTGCTCATTCTTTCCTTCAAACTCTTAAGTCCTTCAAAATCATTTTTAGGGAATTTGCCGCCGTCATACAGAAGGCTGGTTTGATTACCGTCATCACCCAACACTTCAAGAACCGGCTTTCGGTCAAAGCCCTGCTTGCCGATACCGATGGTAACACCCAAGGATGCATGAAGGATATTGTCGCCAAAATGCTTGTCCTTGCCTATGCCGTCAAACCTCAGAAAGGTACTGGTTCCACCCATCTCGGCTGTTACATGGAGGCGGTTGGTTGCTCGGTAGCTGCAAAGAAAACCGTGACTGACGGCAAATGGTGCGCTATGAATGGTGGTGTTCTTGATAGCACCAGCTCCCAGATAGAGAGCGAAATCCCATCTTGGAAGAGGATTGTAGCTGCTACGCACGAAACTGGAGAGATTCAGCATCAGATCTCCATGATAGTTTTGGTAGTTCATAGCCTTGTTCTCGGCATTGGTGAAGGTGAAACCCTGATAAACCAACCGGGTTCCAAAGAAACGTGAATGCCATTTTCCGAAACTGACAAGCATCGTTGGGCGTGTATGACCAAAGAAATCGGTACATCCTACAGGAGTACCGGTGAAAGTTGACATGCCTACCTTTACGCTGCCAAACCAGTTGTCGCCAACGGCTGAGAGTTTGAACTTCTCCTGTCCCGAAAGATAAGGCTTTGCATCTTTCTTTGGCTGTCTACCACTGGAGAATGAGGTACTTTTTACATACTCCTTTTCATTCTCTCCGAAAACTACTTGTGCATTGGCATAGCTTGCCATGAGGAAGGTTGCCAATAAAAACGTTAATTTCTTCATTTCTTATTGTTTTATTTTCTGTTGTTGTATTCACATTCTTTCTGCTTGCTGGTCATAGAGATAGAGTTTATGCTGCCGAATGATACGCTCGCACACCTTTACATAATCCTTGCGTGTGGCATAACCAGCTGCCTTGATAGACAAGAGCCAGTTATGGTAGTCGGTGGGCTTATATCTCCAGCACCTTGCATATCTGTCACTCATCAGTAGGCGAGAGTGATATTCTATGCTTTCTTCCGGTGAGAGGAAGTTGCAGAACTTCTCATTGGGGCGGTCATCATCGTGAATGCTATAGGGGAGACCGCTTTTCAGCCAGTTCTGATTGGCTTTGATACCGAAGAAGTTATAGCCCACCTGTGCCAGGTTGCTGTTTCCCCATTTGCTTTCGAGAGCCATCTGAGCCAGAATAACGGAAGATGGAATGCCATATTTCCGCTGTTGCTGCATTGCTGCTACCGCATAGTGTTCTATGAACTCAGCTGGAGTAAACAGGTTGTTTTCCTCTACTCTGAGAGCTTTGATAGCCCTGGCTTTCGTTTCTCTTACATACAGCAGTAGATTGTAGGGGTCTTCCAGTTGTCCTTTCAACCTGCAACTGATATGAAGGTGTGGACCGGTACTTCTTCCTGTGGTTCCACTAATGCCAACCGGATCTCCTGCCAGGAGTTTTTGCTGGGATGTTACCCAAATCTCTGACAGATGGCAATAGCTGATAGTCCAGTCGCCATGCTGTAGAATAACAAACTTTCCCGAACCCTTGTCATAGCCGGTACTCTTCACGCTGCCATCAAACATGGACAGTACTTCTTCGTACTGGGCTCTCAAATCCAAGCCTTTATGCTGTTTGCATTTCCCTGTGAAAGGATCAACTCTACTTCCATAAAAGGAATTAACCTTGATATTTTGCAGAGGAAAACTGACGCTGAGATACTTGTCTATCCAGTATTCTCTGGATTCTTTCTTTCCCTGTGCCATACTTTTGGGCATGAAGCATAGAAGGCATAATGATAGTATTACATATCTGATCATTGTCTGTTACTTTTTGTATCTTATATTCAAAATGCAAAAGTAATGCTTTTCATCTACACCTTATATTTAAACACGATATACCTTTGAAATTAACGTTTGCAAAACCCTTCGGTGGTTTTGGAAAGGGTATTTGGGAAAATGTTTCTGGCTTTTAAAATTGTTAATTTCAAAGGTATATTGAATTTTGAATGTTCAGCAATTAGCTATTTTGTATCTTTGCCAAAAATTTTAAATATAGAACAATATGAATATACAAAGAATTGAAGAAAATGAAATTCCTTACGAGGAGTTGGGTAAGTTCGGGCTTACTCAGGAAATGATAGATGACCTTCCTGAGCCTATCATGAATAAGTTGCTGGGGGGCATGCGTACTCCTTTGCTTCCTATAAATCAAGTTGATGGGGATGGTGTCATTCACAAGGATTTCGCTCGCATCCGCTTAATCAAAGAGGGTGAACAGGTTCATCCGATGTTCTTGCCAGTTAAGAACCAGTGTAATCTGGAATACTTCACTGGGGAAGAGAAAGAGGCATTGGAAAGGGGTAAGGTTCTCAAAGTAATACTTCCATCCAACAGCAGCTGGAACTATGTACAGCTTGACAGTGCAACCAATTCCATTATTTCTGTGAAGAGTAATCTTGTTGACAATAACTTGTCGCTACTTGCCAACAATATGGGTATCGACCAGGATCATATACAGGAACTTGAATATGGTGAGATAGTTACCTTGGAGAAAGATGACCAGAAGCTTTCAATTGGTATTGACCTTAACGAGGAGACTGGTATACTCAGTGTCAATGGGGATGCTCAGGCTTGGCAGAAAGAGCGTGATAGTATTTTGGCGTTTGACAAATACAACTTTGGTATATATGGCTGTTGGACAAGAAATGACAAGGGTATGCTTTCCTATGTTCCAGAAGATGAATATACCGAGGAAATGTGTGTAGAACAGGACGCTATCTTACAGAAGGTGAAAGCCGGTAGAGCTATGCATGTCTAACAAATCATATGGATATATGGAATTAAACGGTTTTATTGGAGAAGAAAAAATCAATGAACTCTTCTTCTCTCATCAGATAACAGATCAGCAGTATGTAAAACATCATTCTCAGGAAATGTTGGATGCTTACAACAATTATCTGCAAGACAATGGTCTGGAAGACTGCGAAGAATCTGCATCCAAATACCTGAATGAAGATGATTGCGTTGCTATGTTGGAAATGGAAGGGAAGAATGAAATGGAAAAAGAGGCTACTCCTGCTATTTCTCAAAGCTCGATAGAAGTTTACGAAAAGTGGAAGGAGGATGTTGAAATGACCAATTCTCTTCTTGCTGACAATACTACTGCAGCTAAGATTGCTTTGTGGAGGTACAATAACCCTACTTCTGATGACAGGCATCTTTGTGCCGAAGAAACAGAAACTGATGACGCTACTGTTGAGAAATGGTGGCTGGCGATAGATTTCATCTGTGGTTCCATCGGTGGCACATCTTTCAAACTGGCTTCACCAACATTACAGAACATGGAAACGCTGATTTCCAATGCCACGATAGATATTTTGGGGTAATAATCCTCTTTTTATTATAATATATGTTTATTTCGAGTTCCCTTATCTTTTGAAGGTAAGGGAACGTTTTTTGGTATGCCTTACATTTTACACCTTATTATATATAAGAATATTCAGATAGAGGATTGCTCATGTGCTGCCCCGGATCACGCAAGACATGAGCCAACACCATCACAAACAAAATTACATGTGGCTCAACGTGTGCGACCTGCCCGAAAAAATATAATCCTAGCTAAAAAAACTTCAAAAAAATGTGGATTTCTAAGAATTTATTTATACCTTTGCAAGTACATATAAGCCCTCGACAGCACGGTTAAGTCAAAGACAGATGAGAACATTCAATTTTATTGGTGACATCACCTATACAACAAGAGAAGGAATATCATACAGTATAGCCAATAAGGAACATAATATTCAGCGAGTCGGCAATCATTCAATATAACAACACTTATATCTTCAATGAAATTGATAAGGTTAATAGTCTAAGAAACAGAATTGCCACCATGAGCCGATATGCTTTAGGTCGCATGAGTCTGAGATAGACACAAGTTATATCATCAATGAGTATCAGAAGATACAAACGCTGTTCTCTTGGATGGTATAGATTCACATTCCATGCTGAATGGGCTTGACTATGTGCAGAATGTTTGTGCTAAGATAAACAAATTAAAAAGATAATAAATATGAATATTCCAAACG
>ENA-OZML01000095-OZML01000095.1-human-gut-metagenome-genome-assembly--contig:-NODE-95-length-20104-cov-3.992967_pt1 | contig 20104 bp, 17 predicted proteins | sample MGYA00244188_ERZ653811 | MGnify/ENA primary metagenome ERZ653811 (study PRJEB26926, sample SAMN06164439) | human gut metagenome | biome: ENVO:00009003; feature: ENVO:2100002; material: ENVO:00002003... | reverse complement strand
TTCTAGCTTCGTCGGCAGCCGTCAGATGTGTATAAGAGACAGATTTTGAGTATGTGACAGGTGAGAATCCGTTTGACTATATTGGTGTCAAAGAAAAGAAAACGAATGTCGGTGATGCTTTGGATGATACTGAGAATATGAATGATGCTGCGGTAAATGAAGATAATGCATATGAAGATGCAGCAGATCAAGATGCAGAAAATGAAGATACAGAAAATACAGATGTAAAAAATGATGGAAGTGAGAATGCTTATGGTTCACAGTCAGGTGCGGATAAACGTACAGCTGCTCAGAACTCAAAAACGAGACTTCATATACCACCGGTGATTTTAAAAACCTCACTCTGTGTGATTTTTCTGACTGCACTTACAGCCATCATAGTTTATATCAAAAGGCGAAGAAATATTTTGTGGGAAGCAAGACTTGCAAAAAGGGTAAAAAAAGGCCGTTACAGCAGGGCAGCAATAATGATAAACAACCGCATCTACAAAGGACTGGGACATCCTTCAAAAAACAGGACAGATGAGCTTTATCTGGCTAACCTTAAGGAAAAATACTGCGGACCGGATTATTGCGGAATCCACTGGGACGAGTACATGCGCATCATACAAAAGGCTGTGTATTCATCAGAGGGCATCACAGGTGAAGAATGCTTTATGGTGATGGAAACATGGAGGCGTCTGGAGAAAAAAGACATTAGACATAATTCACAAAAAAACATGTATAAAAACAGCATGATTAACAAAAAATAAATTCGTAAGGAAAATTGTGTTGAAATAATAAGGCTTCTGTGATATAAACTTAAGCAGACGTGTTACTTTTAGGGAGGCATTTGTCGTACATAACTTTTAACAGGGTTAGTGTATGATAAGTGCCTCCTTTTTGTCGCTGGAGCAAAAAAGAATGATAGGTGCAAATCGGTACATACCCTGCATTTATAGGAGGAAAAGCTCATGAAAGACAAAATTTTTGGTGTCCTGCAGAGAGTAGGACGAAGCTTCATGCTTCCAATCGCAATCCTTCCGGTAGCAGGCTTGCTTTTAGGACTAGGAAGCTCATTCACCAACACCACAACAATTGAGACCTATGGTTTACAGTGGCTGCTCGGAGATAAGACTATACTCCATGCACTTCTTGTAATCATGAATGCGGTCGGAAGTGCCATATTCGATAACCTTCCGCTCATTTTTGCGGTCGGAGTAGCAATCGGAATGGCAAAGAAGGAAAAAGAGGTATCAGCACTTTCAGCAGTCATAGCATACTTTGTTATGAATGTATCAATCAATGCGATGCTCAAGATTTCCGGAAAAATCCTTGCAGACGGAAGCATTGCAAAGGATGTGCTTGATGGAACCATCACATCAGTATGCGGTATCCAGTCGCTGCAGATGGGCGTGTTTGGCGGAATTATCGTAGGACTTGGAGTGGCAGCACTGCACAACCGTTTCTACAAGATTGAGCTGCCGAATGCATTGTCATTTTTCGGTGGAACAAGATTTGTGCCTATCATATCAACAGTGGTATATCTTTTTGTAGGAATCTTAATGTATTTTATCTGGCCGACAGTGCAGAACGGAATCTATGCACTCGGCGGAGTGGTGACAGGAACAGGATATTTCGGAACACTTCTCTTTGGTATCATAAAGAGAGCACTTATTCCATTCGGACTGCACCATGTATTTTACATGCCATTCTGGCAGACAGCAGTCGGTGGAACGATGGAGGTTGCAGGACATATGGTTGAGGGTGGACAGAACATCTTCTTCGCACAGCTTGCTGACTCTGCAAACATCGCACATTTCAGTGCCGATGCCACAAGATATTTCTCGGGAGAGTTTATTTTCATGATTTTCGGTCTTCCGGGAGCAGCACTTGCAATGTATAAATGTGCAAAGCCGGAAAAGAAAAAACAGGCAGGAAGCCTTTTACTTTCTGCAACACTTGCATGTATGTTTACAGGAATCACAGAGCCTCTTGAGTTCTCATTCCTTTTCGTAGCACCGGCTCTCTTTGCAGTACAGGTAGTGCTCGCAGGAAGCGCATACATGATAGCACATATTTTAAACATCGCTGTAGGACTTACTTTCTCAGGAGGATTACTTGATTTCTTCCTGTTTGGTATATTGCAGGGGAATGAAAAGACAAGCTGGATGCTCGTGATTCCGGTGGGAATAGTATATTTCTTACTGTATTACTTTATTTTCAGCTTCCTTATAAAGAGGTTTGATTTCAAGACTCCGGGCCGTGAGGATGACGACACAGAGACAAAGCTCTACACCAAGGCAGATGTAAATGAAAGAAAAGCTGCCAAGGACGTAAAGAACTCTGACGAAAAAGCAGGGACTGTAGCAGATGAGCTCTCACAGACCATATCACGGGGTCTCGGCGGCAAAGCCAATATCTCAGATGTGGACTGCTGTGCAACAAGGCTTCGTATCACAGTAATTGATCCCGACAAGGTAAACGATGCGCTTCTTAAATCAACAGGAGCATCAGGAGTCGTGCACAAGGGACAGGGCGTACAGATTATCTATGGACCAAGAGTAACAGTGATTAAATCAGATTTAGAGGATTATCTTGCGAGCGTGACAGAGGAGCATTTCGAGGATGATGCAGTAGAAAATAATACAGCAGACGCATCAAAGACAAAAGATTCAAACACCTCTTCTGATAAAGCACAGGATTCGGATGTTGAATCAGAGCCGACAAGCACAGTTATCATCTCAAGCCCTATGACAGGAATAGCAGCAGACCTCTCAACAGCGCCGGACGAGGCCTTCGCCGGCAAAATGATGGGTGACGGAGCAGTAGTCACACCTGAGGATGGGGTAGTTGTAGCACCTGAGGATGGAACTGTTTTATTCGTTTTTGATACAAAGCATGCTTTGGGATTTACAACCGACTCAGGAATTGGTATGATAATCCATGTAGGAATTGATACAGTAAAGCTCGAGGGTAAAGGCTTTGACGTACAGGTTGAGGCAGGATGCCATGTTAATAAGGGCGATGTGCTCATGAAGCTTGACCTTGACTACTTAAAGGCGAACGCACCATCAGTTACCACTCCTGTCATCTGCACAGAGCTAAAAGATAATCAGAAAATCCGTCTCATCACAGACGGACCGATTAAGGCGGGGGAGCCTCTCTACGCAGTTGACACCTACGAGAAGTAATTCATACTTCATGATAATTGAATTGTCAGGTTATGTTAATAATAAATAGTTCGTATAAATTATCAGGAGTACATTAATAAATGTCAGGGGAATGATATGTACAGAATCACAAAGGTCTTAAATCACAATACAGTGCTTGCGGTAAAGGACAAGAGCGCAAGAGAATATCTTATAGTCGGAAAGGGTGTGGGTTTTGGAAAGAAAATTACACAGTCTGTCGAGCCAACGGAAGAGGATTCACTGTATGAGCTGACCCAGACAAGGGACAGAGGTCCGGCAAAGGACATAGTAAAATCCATCGAGCCGGAGTATCTTGAGATTGCAAACACACTGCTCGATAATGCAGAGCATGAGTTTGGACATATAGACAGAAGCATATTGTTTCCTATGGCAGATCATATAGCATTTGCTGTAAAGCGTATGGAAAACAAAGAACAGATCAGCAATCCTTTAAACGATGACATCCGTGTGATGTTTTATAGGGAGTACAAGATAGCTGAGAATATACGCCATATACTAAAGGATAAAAAACAAATTGATATAATTGATGATGAGATCGGCTACATTACTCTTCATATTCATACATCCTTAAACAATTCAAAGGTATCGGATGCCATGGAGATGGCGGCAGCAGTTCGAAAATGCGCCACATTTATAGAGGAAAAGATTGGAAAGCACATAGATGTCACTACTATGGCCTACAACCGCCTCATGAACCATATCCGCCACATGGTATCAAGAGCCGCGACCGGAGAAAAATTAAAGGTTGATCTCAATCAGTTTATCGAGAAAAATTATCCGGAGTCATTCGCACTGGCAGGTGATATATGTAAGGAGCTTGGAAAGGACTTAAATCATGAGTTTTTGGACAATGAGACAGGCTACCTTGCCATACATATCGAGCAGATTAAGTGTGATGAGATGGTAAGTGAATAATAAAATGTGAAAACCTTCCTGCACATTAGGTTATGTACAAATCTCTTGCAATGTGGTACACTACATAGTTGTATCAACAAACATCCGATACACAAAATACATATGAAATCAATTTAAAGGAGATATATATACCATGAAACTCGGCATCGTCGGACTTCCGAACGTCGGAAAGTCTACATTATTCAACTCACTCACAAAGGCAGGAGCGCTTTCAGCAAACTATCCTTTTGCTACAATCGACCCAAACATAGGTATTGTTTCAGTGCCTGACGAGAGAATCGTAAAGCTCGGAGAGCTCTATCACACAAAGAAGGTTACACCTGCAACAATCGAATTTGTTGATATCGCAGGTCTTGTGAAGGGAGCCAGTAAGGGTGAGGGACTTGGAAACCAGTTCCTTGCAAATATCCGTGAGGTAGATGCAATCGTACACGTAGTGCGCTGCTTTGAGGATACAAACATTATCCATGTAGATGGCTCTGTAGATCCTGCAAGAGATATCGAGACAATCAATCTTGAGCTTATTTTCTCGGATGTTGAGATTCTCGACAGGCGAATTGCAAAGATTGCAAAGCAGGCAAGAATGGACAAGACACTTGCAAAGGAGCTTGAGCTTGTTGAGGCAGTAAAGGCTCATCTTGAGGACGGAAAGATGGCCAGAACCTTTGAAGTGCCTGATGATGAGGATGCACAGCTTTGGTTCAAGGGATATAATCTCCTTACAGCAAAGCCTACCATCTACGCAGCAAACGTATCAGAGGACGACCTCGCAGATGACGGCGCAAGCAATCCGCATGTTGCAAAGGTAAGAGAAATGGCAAAGGAAGAGGGCGCAGAGGTATTTGTTATCTGTGCACAAATTGAGCAGGAGCTTGCAGATCTCGATGAGGACGAAAAGAAGGAGTACCTTGAGGATTTAGGTGTTGAGTCAAGCGGTCTCGATAAGCTTGTAGCAGCCAGTTATTCACTTCTCGGACTTATTTCCTTCCTCACAGCAGGAGAGGATGAGTGCCGTGCATGGACTATAAAGAAAGGTACAAAGGCACCACAGGCAGCCGGCAAGATACATACTGATTTCGAGCGTGGCTTCATCAAGGCGGAGGTAGTCAACTATCAGGATCTTCTCGACAATGGAAGCCTTGCAGCCGCAAGAGAAAAGGGCATCGTAGGCATGGAAGGAAAAGAGTACGTTGTTAAGGACGGAGATGTAATTCTTTTCAGATTTAATGTATAATTTTATGAATAAAACGCTTTTATAAGCACAAAATCAAAAAGATACGCATAAGATAGACCAAGGGAGGTCTGTTTTATGCGTTTTCTGGATTTATGCGAAAAAGAGGTTGTGAGTGTGGAAGAGGGCAGATACATCGGGCATGTGCGTGACCTTGAGTTTGACCCGGTCTGTGGCAAAATCTGTGCGATTATCGTGCCGGGACCGGGAAAATATATGGGAATATTTTGCAGGGATTATGAATATTGTATTCCATGGGTTAAGATTGTGAAGATTGGACCCGATATAATATTGGTAAATATATGTGAGTCTGATATGAGGCGCAAGCTGTTGTGATTAAAAAAGTGCTAAAAAAGTCAAAATCAGTACAAAACATATTGACAACAAAAATTAGTATAGATATACTGAATTGTGTATAGGTCTTTTTAAATACAGATGATACATATAGATTGATGATATGATATCTACGGAGGGTACAGCATGAAGTGTCCATTTTGCAGTAGTGACAACACAAGGGTAATAGACTCAAGACCGGCTGATGACAACAGCTCTATCAGGCGCAGAAGGCTGTGCGATGATTGCGGCAAGCGTTTCACTACATATGAGAAGGTGGAGACAATCCCACTCATCGTTATAAAAAAGGATAACAACAGAGAGCAGTATGACCGCTCCAAGATTGAAAAGGGCGTGCTTCTTGCATGTCACAAGAGACCGATTTCAGCAGATACAATCTCAAAGCTTGTAGATGAGGTCGAGATAGAAATCTTTGCCAGAGAGGAAAAGGAAATCTCTACATCACTCATCGGAGAGCTGATTATGGACAGATTAAAGGACCTTGATGCGGTAGCATATGTGAGGTTTGCGTCAGTTTACAGAGAGTTTAAGGATGTCAATACATTTATGACAGAGCTTAAAAAGATGCTTGACACCAAATAGTGTTTAGGCAGCAGGATTTATTTAAAACAGGATGGGAAGGTGCGTATGAACATTTCCGGTATTCGCCCGAGCGAAGGCTTTTATTCATACAATTCCATAAGAGTAAACGAGCTTAGAAACAGCCAGATTATGAGTTCGAAGAAGGCAGTGGATGACACAGCTTCACAGCAATCCATTGCTGATGATACGGCTGATTATGAGGCTGCAAGGGCAAGGCAGAGCTTTACCTCGCTTGATTATGCAAATACATATGATTCCAATGCGAGCTATGAGCTTAAGGGTGCTGACAGTGATATCAGTACACTTGATGTCACAAAGGCTGTATCCGATTTAGACAAGGATAAGGTATTGCAGCAGTATCAGCGTTTTGTTGGCAGTGCGGATGGCACCGTTATGCAGCAGGCAGCCTTGAATGAACAGATTAACATGGAGACAGAGAATTTTATACTATGAGTTTTTTATACCCGGGAGAGTACATTGACTCGACATACAGCATAGATTTTGATAAATTATATAAGGAGGGCTACAGGGGCATTATTTTTGATATCGACAACACCCTTGTGACTCATGGTTCGCCTGCTGATGAGCGGGCGATTGCTTTGTTTAAGCACCTTAAGGAGCTTGGTTTTTCGTGCCTTGTGCTCTCAAACAACAAAGAGCCGCGTGTGAAGAGCTTTGCTAAGCAGGTTGGGATAAAGTATATATACAAGGCAGGAAAGCCCAAGCCATCAGGCTATCGTACAGCAATGGAGAGGCTTGGCACAGATACGAAAAACACTCTTTTTGTGGGAGATCAGATATTTACAGATATCATCGGAGCTAATCTTACGGGCATCAGATCAATACTTGTAGCACCTATTGACCCGCATGAGGAGATACAGATTGTGCTTAAGCGCTTTATTGAAAAGCCTGTAATTGCTTGCTACAAGAAGCATTTAAAGAAAGTAAATAAATAATTTTTAACTAATAATTTAAAATTTGGAGGCATATATATTATGAAGATTGCAATCGGAAACGATCACGCAGCAGTTGAGCTTAAAAAGACAATAATGGAGTACGTTGAGAGCATGGGTCACGAGGTGACCAACTTCGGCACAGATTCAAGTGAGAGCTGCAATTACCCGGAGTATGGTGAGAAGGTGGCTAATGCAGTGGCATCAGGCGAGTTTGACTGCGGAATACTGATATGCGGTACCGGTGTGGGTATCTCAATAGCAGCCAACAAGGTCAACGGAATCCGTGCGGCAGTTTGCTCAGACACAGCCACAGCACGCCTTGTAAAACAGCACAACAATGCCAATATCATAGCCTTTGGTGAGAGGATTGTAGGTGTTGAGCTTGCAAAGGATATCGTAAAGGCTTATCTGACAGCCGAGTTTGAGGGCGGCAGACACGCAAAGAGAATAGCTATGATATCGGATATCGAGGCTAGAAACTAATATAAAACCAATACAAATTCATGCAATAGAAAATAAATACTTGAAATGTATTGTTTTTTATTGTAAAATGGACGAATGAGAGAGCTTAGGCTCGCACGATTTAAGGAGGAAGTAACTAATGATTTCAGCAGGAGATTTCAGAAACGGTGTTACTATCGAGTTCGAGGGAAACATCTATCAGATTATCGAATTTCAGCATGTTAAACCAGGAAAAGGTGCAGCATTTGTACGTACAAAGTTAAAGAATATCATCAGTGGTGGTGTTGTTGAGAAGACATTCCGTCCAACAGAGAAATGCCCTACAGCACACATTGACCGTAAGGATATGCAGTATCTTTATGCAGATGATGATTTCTATCATTTCATGGATGTTGAGACATATGACCAGATTGACTTACCAAAGGATGAGGTTGGCGATGCTCTCAAGTTCGTAAAAGAGAACGAGATGTGTAAGGTTTGCTCACACAAGGGCAATGTATTTGCAGTTGAGCCACCACTTTTCGTTGAGCTTACTGTTACAGAGACAGAGCCTGGCTTCAAGGGCGATACAGCAACAGGTGCTACAAAGCCTGCTACAGTTGAGACTGGTGCTACAGTTTATGTACCACTTTTTGTTGAGACAGATGATGTTATCAAGATTGATACAAGAACAGGTGAGTACCTTTCACGTGTATAATCTGTAGTTTTATGAGTCTGCACATATTCCGGTATGCCTGGAGTATGTGCAGGCTTTTTTTATTTGTGTGCTGTGTGGCAGGTGAGAATCCCGACAGCAAGTGTCATAAACACATGCGACACAAGCATAGCCCACAGATATGCATCTATCCCATAGTGGGGTACGAGAAGCATAATCATCAGGACTCTTATCGCACAGGTGAGCAGATTGACGAAGAGCACCTGCTTTGCTTTACCCAGACCGTGCAGTATGCTGCAGAGCATTCCGCTTATGTGCATCAGTGGGCACAGAAAACACAGCCTTCTAAGGAAATATCCACAAAGCTTCGATGAGAAAAGAAAAACCCCTATAAAATCCGACAGCAGATAGAATATGCATGTAAAGATAAGTCCAAAGCATAGTCCGAATAAGGCACAGGAGTTTATGGTTTTTGTGATTTTTGTATCCTTTCCGGCGGCATTCGCTTCAGAAACAGATGGCAGAAGCATCACGCAGGCACAGCTGCAAAGCACACCGGGGAATAAAAGCACAGGAAGGGTGAGTCCGGAAATGGTTCCGAATATGTCAAGGGCCAATGCCGGTGATAGTCCGTAGAGCTTAAGAGTTCTCGGGATAAGCACATTTTCGACTGAGGATGAAAAGCTTGCCAATATGTAGTTAAGTGATAAAGGGATGAAAAGCGCAGCCATGCCATAGGCTGTTGTTTTCAGGCTTTTGACGGATATTTTAAAGTATGGGAAATCTTTTTTTATTGTGATAACGGAAAAGACGGTTGCGCTCGCTTCGCCTGCCACGATGCCGTATATAGAGTATACAGGCTTAAAGCAGCTGTCGCCGTCAGACAGTATTGAGTATATCAGATAGCAGGTGCCAATGCGTGCGGTCTGCTCAATTAATTGAGTGGCAGCTGGAACGGCTGCTTTTTTCAATCCATAATAGTATCCGTTTATGCAGGAATGGATAGCAGCGGGCAGAATGGAAAAGGACAGCGCCTTGACAAGCTCTGTACAGCGTTGCTCACTTAAAATACAAAGGCTTATGTAGTTGGCATTGGAATACATAATAATTGTGAGTAAAAGAGCGATGGTGGCTGACATAATTATTGCGCAAATGAGTATAATCTGCTTGTTTTGAGGCTTTTCGGCAACAAGCTTTGATGTAGCGGTCTGAAAACCGTTGCAGCAGAGTGACATGCATACGGACATGAGTGGAATCACAAGCTGATAGAGTCCCAGACCGGTTGAACCCATGACGTTATTAAGAAATATGCGAAAGAAAAAACCCATAAACCGACTGGTTGTACCGGCAAGTGTCAGGAAAATAGTTCCGGTCACAAGTGGATTGGATAAATATTTTTTTACAATCAAAAAATCACCTGTCATATGTTGTCTTAGAAGTATATGTGCTTCTTTGGATATATATGACAGGTGATTATTTATTGTGAGTTAAACAGCTATTTTGCGCTAAACAACTATTATACTCTTATATGACCGGTATCGTTATTTTAATTATGTGAGATTAACCCATAAAGTGGCGGATAGCCTTGGCTACGCCGTCATTTTCGTTTGTGTCGGTGACGTAATCAGCCTGTGCCTTAAGCTCATCGGTTGCATTTCCCATGGCCACGCCGATGTGTGCGGCTTTTACGATAGCCATGTCGTTTTCAGTGTCACCGACAGCCATTGTCTCATCAGCTGCTATATTCAGGATTTGAGCCAGCTTATGAAGTGCCACACCTTTGTCAACGCCTGCTTTTGTGAATTCCAGATTACCGTAGCCACCGCTTACGAGCGTAATTTCAGGGATTTTTTTCAGATGCTCAAATACTTCGTCGCGGCAGTAGTAGTTATCATCTACATCCTTTGGGAAATTGATGGTCATTTTCTGCATATGGTAATTGTTTTCGCGCATCATTTCAGTGATATCGTTCACACGTTTTCTGGTTGTCATGATGTATTCCTTTATAGAAGGAGGCATTTTGAGATCCTTTGCATCCTCGAGACACTTGTATGGAGAATAGCCACAGCCGTTTATGAAGGCATCCATATGAACGCGCTTTGTCATCAGGTAATCAATTATTGAAAACGCTGTCTCATCAGAAAGGCAGTTTTCGTAAAGACATTTTTTGGTGTCAATCTCGTAGATTGCACTTCCGTTTGCAGTGATAGCGTAGCGGATGCCGGTGTCCTTAATTGCCTCAAACGGCAGCCCTCCGAATGGACGGCCGGTGGAGATGACCACATTTATCCCGGCAGCAGTTGCCTCTTTTATAGCTTTTATATTTTCCCTGGATATCTGACTTTTGTTGTTGAAAAGTGTTCCGTCAAGATCTAAAGCAATAAGTTTCATAAGAAATCCTTTCTTTTGTTTGAAAAATATAGTGTTTTAGTATATTATGGTGAATAGACTATTGATTTTTGTGTTTTAAAATCGGTTACAATGATAATATAAATTTTCACAAATTTCAAGGATGAAGAGCACATAGCTTTTGCTTTGAAATACTTTACACTGTGGAGTGAATAACAGCTGAAACAGAAAAGGAAACGAAATGACAAGAGAAGAATTCAGAAAATATATTAGAGAAAACATAGTTATCCTGGATGGAGCGACCGGTACAAACCTGATGGCAGCGGGCATGCCTGTAGGTGTGTGTCCGGAGGAATGGGTGATGGAGCATCCGAAGGTGATTCTTGATTTGCAGAAGGCTTATGTCGATAACGGCACGAATATTGTTTATGCACCTACATTTACAGGAAACAGGATTAAGCTTTTAGAATATGGTTTACAGGAAAAAATTAACGAGATAAACACCACGCTTGTTGGCCTGTCAAAGCAGGCTGTCGGGGATAGGGCACTTGTAGCAGCAGATATGACGATGACCGGCAGACAGCTTTTTCCACTCGGGGATCTAATGTTTGAGGAGCTTTTGGAGGTATACAAGGAGCAGGCGAGGATCCTTGATGCGGCGGGCGCAGATGTTTTTGTGGTTGAGACAATGATGAGTCTTCAGGAGTGCAGAGCGGCAGTGCTTGCGATAAAAGAGGTAAGCGACCTGCCTATTATGGTGACACTCACCTACAACGAGGATGGCAGGACTCTTTTTGGTACACCGCCTGAGACAGCAGTTGTTGTGCTGCAGTCACTTGGAGTGGATGCTATCGGTGTGAACTGCTCGACGGGACCTGCTGAGATGATAGCGCTGGTTGAGAAAATGGCAGAGTACTCTACAGTGCCTCTTATTGCAAAGCCAAATGCCGGGCTTCCGGAGCTTGAGGATGGTAAAACTGTATACAAGATGACTCCGGATATGTTTGCCGATGCGATGAGAGGGCTTGTGAAGGCAGGTGCATCCATTGTAGGAGGCTGCTGTGGCACCACGCCGGAGCATATACGTGCACTGACAGAGGCCGTAAAGTCAATGCCTGTTCATAAGCCGCTTGAGCATCATAGAAGAGTGCTTGCGTCTGAACGAAAGAATGTAGAGATTGACTTAGATGGCAACTTTACCGTTGTCGGAGAGAGAATCAATCCTACAGGCAAGAAAAAGCTGCAGGCACAGCTTCGTGAGGGAAAGCTTGACCTGGTGCGCCAGATGGCTATGGAGCAGGAGACAAATGGTGCGAGAATACTTGATATCAATATGGGCATGAATGGTATCGATGAGAAGGAGATGATGAAATCGGTTATATATGAGGTTTCATCTACCGTGGACTGTCCACTTTGTATTGATTCAAGCTATGTGGAGGTAATAGAGGAGGCTCTTAAGATTTATCCGGGAAGAGCTCTCATCAATTCTATTTCCCTTGAGACAGAAAAGATGGAAAAGCTTTTGCCTCTTGCGGCAAAATACGGAGCAATGTTCATACTTTTACCGCTTTCGGATGCAGGTTTGCCGAAGGATGTTGAGGAAAAAAAGCAGATTATAAATACTATTTATGACAAGGCACTTTCGCTTGGAATGGCACATGAGGATATCGTGGTGGATGGACTTGTTGCGACAATAGGTGCAAATCCAAAGGCCGCAATCGAGTGCTATGAGACCATTGCGTACTGCAAGGATGAGAAAAAGCTTCCTACAATATGCGGACTTTCAAATATATCCTTCGGACTGCCTGAGCGTATGTACGTGAACACAGCGTTTCTTACAATGGCCATATGCAAGGGACTCACCATGGCTATTGCCAATCCATCACAGGAGCTTTTGATGAATGCGGCATTTGCATCTGATATGCTGCTCGACAGACCTGACAGCGATATTGCTTACATTGAGCGCATGAGCAGGCTTGCGGAGGAAAAGGCCCAATATGAGACTGTTGTTGTGAAAAAGTCGGACAATGATGCGTCTGCTTCAAACGGTACATGCGCAGCGGGCGGTAAGGATGCGGTATTTCAGGCTGTCTTAAAGGGAAACAAGGGCAGTATAATTGATGAAGTAAAGAAAATGCTTTCTGATGGGGCAAAACCTGACGAGATTATTAATAACAGCCTGATTCCGGCTATTAATGAGGTGGGAGAGCTTTTTAACCAGAAGAAATATTTCCTGCCACAGCTTATCGGCAGTGCGAATACCATGAAGCTTGCTATAGAACATCTGGAGCCGTTACTTGAAAAGAAGGACTCAGGTGATGATATGCCGACTCTTGTCATTGCAACGGTGGAGGGGGATATCCATGATATAGGAAAGAACCTTGTCGTGCTTATGCTTAAAAACTATGGCTACAACGTGATTGATATGGGAAAGGATGTGCCTTGTGAGGATATTGTCAACAAGGCGATTGAGACGAATGCGGCAGTTATCGGACTGTCAGCTCTTATGACTACCACCATGATGCGCATGAAGGATGTAGTGGAAATCTGCAAGGAAAAGGGCTGTAAGAGTAAGGTGGTAATCGGTGGAGCCTGCATTACACAAAGCTTTGCAGACGAGATAGGAGCCGACGGATATTCAAAGGATGCAGCAGAGTGCGTGAAGCTTGTGGAGAGACTTCTGAATAGTTGAAATTTTTTTAAATAAAATGAAAAAAAGTTGTTGACAATAAGGTGCCGACTGTATATAATAATCAAGTCGGTTGACGACATGGGATCTTAGCTCAGCTGGGAGAGCATCTGCCTTACAAGCAGAGGGTCACAGGTTCGAGCCCTGTAGGTCCCATCCTTTTAAAGGATATCAATCAATATGGCGAGGTGGCTCAACTGGCTAGAGCGTCCGGTTCATACCCGGGAGGTTGAGAGTTCGAGTCTCTCCCTCGCTACTTGTTAAGACTTGCAGTTGTTGCAGGTCTTTTTGTTATAAATAGTTACGAAACAGAAAGGGATAAGCATGATAAGACCTAAAATAGGACTTGACTGGGATGATGTGACAGCCCCATTCAACAGTATAGCCATAGATATGGCAAACAAAAAATATAATATCACCCCACCGCTTGAACTGGAGGATATAGATTCCTGGGAGAATACCGGCAGAGCCTCTGTCATAAAGGAATTTTACCGGGATAATACACTTTACGAGAGGCAGAAGCCTACAGAAGAGACAAAGCGGATGATAAGAAAGCTCATGGATATCGGAGAGGTATATTTTATCACGGCGGTGGCACCGGGCTTCATGGGAGTGAGGGCGAGCCAGATAATGGAGGCATTTCCTGATTTCCCGACAGAAAATATCATACTTGGCAATGCAAAAAATCTTGTGCAGTTTGATATTATTTTAGATGACGCCATACACAATGTGCTTGAGACACCGGCCACGTATCCCGTGCTCATGCGAAAGCCGTGGAATTCAAAAATGACAGGACTTTTATCTGTTAATAATATCACAGAGTTTGTATATCTCGTGGAGCAGATAATAAATGCGTCATTATATAGAAATAAAAATATAAAGAATCCGTCAGTTGTGGCCCTTGTCGGACCATCAGGCTCGGGAAAGACAGCGCTCTCAGACAGCCTGTGCGCCATGGAGCAGTTTGAGAATCCGAAAACATACTGTACCAAGCCCGGAGATAAGCACAGGTACCTGACGGAGGAGGAGTTCAATGCACAGGATTTCTTTGAAAAGACAAGATACGCAGGAATACAGTATGGCACCAAAATGGAGGATATAGAGGCAGTGCTTGAAAAGGGGCACTTTGTCGTGATGCCGCTTGACATGTGCGGCGCCATTGCCATGAAGCGCCATTTTCCTACTGTAATAGTGTATGTGGCACGTGATAAGGAGCTTTTAATCCGGGATATCATAGAGCAGGATTACTCGATAGAAGAAAAGACACTTCGTATTCTGTCAATAGATGCAGAGAAACGCAACCGCCAGATATGTGATTATGCAGTAAATAACATGGATGTTGGTGCAGCTACGAGAGAGCTTTTTGATGTTTTGGAAAACAATTGCTTATAAAATATATTTATAGCAAGCTCTTAGTTATAAGTATTAACACTTTTCCTAGAAAGATGGTATGATATGTTTAGTTCAAGGGACAGCATCCCGGAATTAAAATTAAAAACAAATAACATTAACATATCATTAATAGGAGGATATTAATATGAGCAAGAAACATTATGCAGACAGAAATTTAAAATTTGAGACATTACAGTTACATGTAGGACAGGAAACACCTGATCCGGTTACAGATGCGAGAGCAGTTCCAATCTACCTTACTTCATCATATGTGTTCCATAACAGTGAGCATGCGGCAGACAGATTCGGACTCAGAGATGCAGGAAATATCTACGGCAGACTGACAAACCCTACAGAGGATGTATTTGAGAGAAGAATTGCAGCACTCGAGGGTGGCGTGGCAGCACTTGCTGTTGGTTCCGGAGCAGCGGCACTCACATATGCTTTCCAGGCAGTAGCACACGCAGGTGACCATATCGTTGCGGCAAAGAATATCTATGGCGGTACATACAATCTCTTGGCACACACACTTCCTGATTACGGAATTGAGGCAACATTCGTAGATCCATTCGATTATGATGGAATCAAGGCTGCCATCAAAGAGAATACAAAAGCTATTGAAATCGAGACACTCGGAAATCCAAACTCAGAGGTAGTAGATATCGAAAAAATTGCAAATATCGCTCATGAGGCAGGAATCCCACTTATCGTAGATAATACCTTTGCTACACCATATCTTGTCCGTCCGATTGAGTACGGTGCTGATATCGTGGTTCACTCAGCAACAAAGTTCATCGGTGGACACGGAACAACAATTGGTGGAGTTATAATTGACAGCGGTAAATTCGATTGGACACAGAATGATAAATGGCCATGGCTTGTAGAGCCAAACGTATCATACCACGGAGTAAGCTTTGCAAAGGATTGCGCACCGGCAGCATTTGCGACATATATCAGGGCAATTTTACTTCGTGATACAGGAGCAACAATTTCACCTGTTCATTCATTTATCTTCCTTCAGGGACTTGAGACACTTTCGCTTCGTGTGGAGCGTCATGTTGAGAATGCACTCAAGGTAGTTCAGTACTTAAAGGATCAGCCACTCGTAGAGAAGGTTAATCATCCATCTATTTCAGAGGATAAAGAGCAGCAGGAACTTTACAAGAAATACTTCCCTAACGGAGGCGGTTCTATATTTACATTCGAGATTAAGGGTGGAGCAAAGGAAGCGCAGAAATTTATTGACAACCTTGAGCTTTTCTCACTGCTTGCAAACGTAGCTGATGTTAAGTCACTTGCTATACATCCGGCTTCTACCACACACTCAGAGTGCAATGAAGCAGAGCTCTTAGATCAGGGCATCAAGCCAAACACAATCCGTCTTTCAATCGGAACTGAGAATGTGGATGATATAATTGAGGATCTTGATGAGGCATTTAAGGCACTTGCAGAGTAAACGGTTTTGTATGATAAATACTCCTTAAACGAATAAATAGTGATCATTATAAAAGGAATCGGAAAATATTAATCCGATTCCTTTTATTGTGCCATGAAATATCATGGATTGGATTTTTTCGCGAACATCTTGACAACCTTTTAACAATTATTGATATTCGAGAAAAATAAGTATATTATAGTCAGTGGTGTGAAACCAGATATAGTTTTAAATAATAAATAATATACATAAAGGAGACATTATCATGTTTGGATTTGGTCAGTTAATCGAAATATTAAAGAAAGACCCAAAGAAAATCGTATTCACAGAGGGAGAGGATCCACGTATCCTTGAGGCAGCTTCGCGTTTACTTGCAAGCAACTTCTTACATCCTATCCTTGTCGGAGATCCTGAGAAGATTAGTGCAAGCGCTGAGAAGAGCGGTTTCAATATCCGTGGAGCAGAGATTATAGATCCTATGAACTTTGACCGTATGGATGAGATGGTTGAATTATTCTGCGAGCTTCGTAAGAGCAAGGGTGTTACACCGGAGCAGGCTAAGGGAATTCTTTCATCAGCTAACTACTTTGGAACAATGCTTGTAAAGATGGGTATCGCAGACTCACTTCTCGGAGGAGCTACATACTCAACAGCAGATACAGTTCGTCCGGCATTACAGCTTATCAAGACAAAGCCTGGCAACACAATCGTATCTTCATGCTTTATCCTTGTTCGTCCATCTGCAACAGGTGAGAATGAGGTGCTTGCAATGAGCGACTGTGCTATAAACATCCATCCTACAGAGGACGAGCTTGTTGAAATCGCAGGAGAATCAGCAGAGTGTGCTAAGATCTTCGGTATCGATCCAAAGGTTGCATTCTTAAGCTACTCAACACTTGGCTCAGGAAAGGGCGAGGATGTTGACAAGATGAGAAACGCAGCTCACAAGGCAAGAGAGAAATATCCAAATCTTCCAATCGAGGGAGAAATCCAGTTTGACGCAGCAGTTGCACCACGTGTAGCCCGCACAAAGTGCCCACAGTCTGAGGTTGCAGGTCATGCAAATACATTTATCTTCCCTGACATCAACGCAGGAAATATCGGATACAAGATTGCACAGAGACTTGGTAATTTCGAAGCATACGGCCCAATCCTTCTTGGACTCAATGCTCCAATCAATGACCTTTCTCGTGGATGTAATGCAGGAGAGGTTTACTCAATGGCTATCATCACTGCAGCACTTGCATAAGACATTTAATGGACTATTCCCATTTTAATAAAGACCGCTCCGGTTTGTCCGGGGCGGTCTTTTATTTGAAAAAAGTTACTGAAAATAATATCTTGGCGCAACAGAAGAAATAAGGTATACTATAGTTAAAAACTAAAATACAGAGCAATGACAGTTGACAATAACATGAGGTATTGTATCTGATAGAAAGAGAGACGATATATGAGAGTAGGAATGGGCTATGATGTGCACAAGCTTGTTGAGGGCAGAGATTTGATTTTGGGAGGAGTGAAGGTTCCACATACACTTGGGCTGTTAGGGCACTCGGATGCCGATGTACTGTTGCATGCAATAATGGATGCACTCTTGGGTGCAGCGGCACTTGGCGATATCGGAAAGCATTTCCCGGATACAGACCCGGCATATGAGGGTATTTCGAGTCTTAAGCTTTTAGAGCATGTGAGAGACCTCATTGCAAAAAAAGGCTATGTGATAGAAAACATAGATGCGACAGTAATTGCACAAAAGCCGAAGCTTCGTCCGTATATTGAGCAGATGGAGCAGAATGTGGCTGATACGCTGCAAATCGCAAAGGAGCAGGTAAATATAAAGGCAACGACCGAGGAGTGGCTTGGTTTTACAGGCCGCGAGGAGGGGATTGCATCACAGGCAATCTGCTCACTTACAGGTCTCTATGAGGCAAGCGTGCAGGTCGGAGGCGGATGCAGCGGCTGCAGTGGCTGTCAGGCCGATTAATTTGAATATATAGGGAAAACATGCTAAAATAAAAAGATAATTATAAATCATCCAAAAGGAGATATAAATAATGGAGAACAATTTCAAGTTTTACAATACACTCACAAGACAGATTGATACTGTTGTTCCGCGTGTTGACGGCAAAATCGGCATGTATACATGTGGACCTACAGTTTACCATTTTGCACATATCGGAAATATCCGCTCATACATCATGGAGGATGTGCTTGAGAAGGCACTTCGCTATGTGGGCTATGATGTAAAGCGTGTCATGAATATCACTGATGTGGGACATCTCTCAAGCGACGGAGATACCGGAGAGGACAAGATGCTAAAGGGCGCAAAGCGTGAACACAAGAGCGTCATGGAGGTAGCAAAGGAGTACACGGACGCCTTTTTCAAGGATTTTACAGCCGTACACAACAGAATGCCTGATGTCGTAGAGCCTGCAACCAACTGTATTCCGGAATTCATCCATATGGTGGAGGTGCTTATAGAGAAGGGCTATGCCTATTTTGCAGGAGGCAATGTATATTTCGATACATCAAAGCTTGATGATTATTTTGTGTTCTCTTCAGCAGTAGAGAAGGAACAGCTTCAGGTTGGAGTGCGAGATGATGTCGAGGAGGATGTAAACAAGAAGAATAAAAATGATTTCGTACTCTGGTTTACACAGTCTAAGTTTGAGGACCAGGCTCTTAAATGGGACAGCCCATGGGGCGTCGGATATCCGGGCTGGCATATAGAGTGCTCATGCATCAGCATGAAGCATCTCGGAGAGTACGTGGATATCCACTGTGGCGGTGTGGACAATATTTTCCCACATCACACCAATGAGATTGCACAGTCAGAGAGCTATCTGGGACACGACTGGTGCAAGTACTGGTTCCATGTCAATCACTTAAATGACAGAGCCGGCAAGATGAGCAAGTCGAAGGGTGCAATCCTCACAGTTTCGGTGCTTCAGGAGAAGGGCTACAATCCGCTTGCCTACAGATTCTTCTGTTTACAGTCACACTACAGAAAGCCTCTTGAGTTTTCTTTTGATGCGCTCGACAATGCAGTTGCGGCATACAATAAGATTGCAAAGCGTGTGGCAGAGCTTAAGGATGAGGGTGATATTGATGAGACAGCTTTTGCTGACTTTAAGAAGAAATTTACTGATGCAGTTTCAAATGATTTGAATACATCAATGGCTATAACCATAGTGTATGATGTGCTTAAGGCTGATATCTCAGACAGGACAAAGCTTGCACTTATCGATGACTTTGAGCAGGTACTTGATCTGGGACTTAGGGAATCAGGAAAGGCCTTACTTGAGGCATCGTCATCTGTAGACAGTGAGCTTGAGGCATTTATCAATGATAAAATTGCAGAGCGTGCAGCCGCTAAAAAGGCAAAGGATTTTGCGACAGCCGATGCCATAAGAGATGAGCTTCTGGCAAAGGGGGTTGCCATAAAGGATACCAGAGAGGGAGTAAAATGGGAGCTTGTATAGTATGAAGATAGACTCATATATTAAGGAACAGTTTGGAATAAAGGATGTTGATATAAGGACATACTCGCCGCTTACACTTGCATATATCGGTGATGGCATATTTGATATTGTCATCCGCTCAGTTGTGGTGGGAAAAGGCAATACAAAGGCAAATCTGCTTCATAAGCACACAAGTAATATAGTAAAGGCACATACGCAGGCTCTCATGATAGAGGCACTTTTACCTCATCTGACAGAGGAGGAGAGTGATGTGTATCACAGGGGGCGCAATGCCAAGTCGCCTTCCATGGCAAAAAACGCTACAATGGCTGATTACAGGAAGGCTACAGGGCTTGAGGCGGTCATGGGCTATCTTTATCCTGTCTCTTATACACATCTCCGAGCCCACGAGACTCGACGTCATCTCGT
>ENA-OZML01000066-OZML01000066.1-human-gut-metagenome-genome-assembly--contig:-NODE-66-length-24840-cov-5.202542_pt1 | contig 24840 bp, 17 predicted proteins | sample MGYA00244188_ERZ653811 | MGnify/ENA primary metagenome ERZ653811 (study PRJEB26926, sample SAMN06164439) | human gut metagenome | biome: ENVO:00009003; feature: ENVO:2100002; material: ENVO:00002003... | reverse complement strand
TCGAGTCTCGTGGGCTCGGAGATGTGTATAAGAGACAGTAATAAGGTCATTCCATCATATAAACCGGAACGATACAATATTATTGAGGTGAACGATTATGCCGATTGATGATTTAACTGCTTTAGGGCAAAAATGCGGGAAACCCGAAAGAATAAAGAACTGACACAACAGGAACTTTCTGATCTGAGCCATGTTTCTGTAAAGCAAATCGCCAATATCGAAAAAGGGAAAATGAATCCTTCCTATTTGATTTTGAGAGCATTGGCAAAGGTCCTGCACAATCTCTTTAGATACGCTTATAAATCCAGATATTTCTCTGGAAGATGAAGGTGTCAATCAGATGAAAATGCTTTATTCCAGCTGTCCGCCAGAAATGCGTGACACCCTGTTGCATCACACCCAGGAAACGGTGAAAGAACTGACAGAGTTGTCCGAGAAATTTGAAACGAATTGAGCCAGTGAGTGAAATTTAACGATTCTCTCACTGGTTCTTTTCAATTTCGGAGAAAAGAGGCAAGCAATGCCTGTGTTAATACACACAGGCCCGCAGAGAAGAAAATCCCTCCGTGATTTTCCTCTCCGCTTGCTTGTTGAGGGCAGCGCCCCCAAGCCCCTTTGAACACAGAATTTCATTCTGTGGCTGCGCGTTCTGCGAACGCTTTTGACCAGGACCAGCTTACCGCTGGCCGTGGTCTTTTTCTTTTTCAACATCCTGTTCTACCTCCATTTTCAGCACTCGATCTACATTTGCCTTTGCCGTTAAAAGCTCCCGCATTTCCTCACGGGAACGCCGGTACTCGGCATAGGTCTTTTTCTTTTCTTCCAGCAATTTCGCGTACTCCGTCTGCAACTCTTTGACCTTGGGAAGCTTCTTGACGCCCATCTCATCAAAGGCATTCTTGGCAGCCTGGTGGAGCAGAATTTCTTCCTCATGTTCCTCCCGGAATTTCTTAGAGTAACCCGCTTTGCGGTATGCTACATAAGCCTCACGGGTCTTGGCATAATTTACGATGTGAGTACGCAGAACAGCAATCTCTGCCATGCGCTTTTCAGCCGCTTTGATCTGCGCCGAAAGTTCATTGTGATGTGCCGTGGCAGCCGCAGCCTTTTCTTCCAAAACCGCATACTCCAGCAGATTGTTCTCTGACAGGTAATTCATGGTCTGCGCCATTTGCTTCAGATTGAAAACTTTAGCCCATCGCGCATAGCCAGCACCTTTTCCAGCCTGCAATTTTGCCTGAATGTCCACCAGCAGATTGACCTTGGGCGGCTCCGGCTGCACGGCGGAATTTTTACGGGGCGTATGCCGTTTTTCACCGGCCAGCACCGCACGGATTTCTGCTTCACTGTACCCGGCCCCCAGCTTGTCATCCATGCGGGCTACATTCTTCCAGCCGGGAGCTTTGAGCCGGATTGCTTTCCCGCGCCGAGATACTTCGCAGCCCATTTCTGTAAGCAGTTTCAACAGCGCATCAAAGTCCGCCGGTTTCTGCTCCAGCGCTCGGTCAATCATCACCCGTAGCTGTTCCCGATGGGAGGGATTGGCCTGTTCGCCCAGCCACTTGTTGTAGCTTTTTCCGTGGGGTTTCGGGTCCTCCACAATGGACAATCCGTTCTCGATACAGATGGTATCGCTCAAGCGTCGGACGGCTCTGGTGCTGCCCCAAAAGTTGCGGAACTTTCGGTCACAATCTGCATTGACCGCCGACCAGATGATGTGATTATGAACGTGCGATTTGTCTATGTGGGTGCAGACCACAAAGGCGTGATTGCCCTTGGTGAACCGCTTGGCAAATTCCACGCCCAGGCGGTTGGCTTCCTCCGGTGTGATTTCACCGGGTTTGAATGACTGGCGCACATGGTAAGCGATCACATCGTCCGCCCCGCGCACCCGCCCGGTGGCGGAGATATACTGCCGCTTCGCCAGAAGGAACTCTGCATCGGCGGTCCGGCTGTCACAGCCATAGCCGGTAATTAGTTTTCCGTTGTCGGTCTTTTGCGGATTTGCCACATAATCAATGATGTCGCTGATTGCTCGGCTCTCAGTGCGCCCCTTGCCGATATGCAGGGGCATGATGCGTGTGGTTGCCATAGAAGGGCCTCCTTTCTAAAAAAGAAACGGCCTGCATGGTGCAGACCGCTTTTGCTATTCTATAAAATCGTCCTCGATGTCCTCTAACCGCTTCGGAGGAAACCTCATCTCGTATTGTTCTTTTGCCAGTGCACGAACTTCCGGGCGCTTATCTTTCATTCGGTTTTTCAGCCAGGAAATCTGCTCCTTTGATAACCGCCAAGGGAGATTCAGTAAGCGGTTTACCGTCATTTGCTCCGCTTGTTTCTCCGGCGATAAAGAAGCACAGGATTTACAGATGTGCGCCGCATGACCTTTGCCGGAAAATTTTTCGTTGGCCTTATATTCTCCGCAGACTTTACAATAATGTCCATGCTTCTTCATAGGCTCGATTCCTTTTCACTGAGCGCATATAAACTGCGAACCGCCCCCATGATGATGTTCCACTCCAGATCTGCCGCATAGGAAAACTTCCTGCGGTAAGATTCCCAAAGTTTCTGCATCACAGGACTGCTTTCCACTTCATTCAAAACATCCACAGCTTCTGCAAGATGCCGTTCGGTTCCGCGTTTTTTGGCAGTTGCCAACAGTGCATCATAGAGCGTCTGCCGGTTCAATGTGTTCCCGTGGAGCTGATCCAAAATATAAATGTCATAGAAATCTCTCATGCGGGTGTTGGTGGTGGTTCTGGTGATGATTGTTTCCAGCTTTTCAGCCAGAACGGTTTCCAGATTGTATGCCCAAATGTCAATGGAGCGATCTTCCAGCATCAGCTTGAAAGAGTAGCGTACCTCCCTGGGGGTAATGGCATCCCCTGTGGAAATGTCAATCTTCAAAGGTGTCACCACACCGTCAAAGGTTGTAGTCATGCTGACCCGAATCCCAGGATACTCCGCTTCATCCATAATCTCTGAAATGCTTTTCAGCTGAAATTTGACGCCATCATCAATCGGCACACTCACAATAGCAGAAATCAGGTTCTCGATCTCCTCTACATTAACATTGGCTCCTTTTACAGTAGCGTCCAAGTCCATCGTGGAACGGGCATCCAGTCCAACCATTGCCGCTACCAGCATCCCGCCTTTCAGAATAAATTTATCACGATATTCAGAAAGGGAAATACGCTCCAGAAAACGCTCCATCATATAGTTTCGCATTAAAAGCTGTGCATCCGCAGATTTTTCTCTGGAAAGATTGCGAATCAAATCTTTTAGCTGCCTTGCTGTCTTTATCATAAAAGCACCTCCAAATACTGCCGTAAAATTTTTTCAACCCGGAACATACCGGCATACCGCATCAAAGTCCGCAGATCCTTGTCCTTTCTTCTGGCATACATCTTCAGCGCACCTTGAAAAGTCTGTATTTCCATGCTGCTTCGGCTGCGGAGCAGATCGCAGATGGTGCGCTCCATATCATAGACAGGAACCGTATGCCCAAAAGGTGTTTGGCCAGTTGTCAGCCCTACCTCATATAGTTCTGGTTTGATGGTGTAAACAGAAAGGCCCTCTGCCTTTAAGCGAGTGGTGCTGTACCCTCTGCGCACCGTGATAGCGTATGGAGATGGTTCCCGGTCTGTCAAGTCATGGAAAAATAGCGCTGATTCATGGGAAAATACTGCCTGACCACATCGCAGATGTAACAGAAACATCGCATCAATCCAGGTGTCCTCGGAGACATAAATTCCGTGAGCAACCTGCTGAAGATTTTTCTCTTTGACATATTCATAAAAAATGGGTTTTACAATTCCGCTGGCGATTACCTGTGCGGTTTGCAGCATCCCATCATGCTCGGTCAGAAGTCTGTCTAATTGCTCAAACCGTTCTGATTTGGTCACATCCATCACTTCCTTTCGTGCTACTATTATACACGGATGTAGCACAGAAGTAAATATAGCAATTTAACAGACACTGTCTGGCATTTTTGTGACCGCGCATTTTATCCATAAACCAAATCCTGAATGGCAAACTTCAAGTCCTGCACCTTGCCCAGCAACCAGATGGCAGCCATCGGCAGACCATAGGGACTAATAAGGAATGCCATCACCAGCAGGATAATGCCGTTTTGCAGGGAACAGGTCAGCAGAATCGCCACACCCAGCAGGGCAATCACCATGCTGATAAGCCCCAGCACCAGACCGGAGACATAGACGATCCCCACACAAATCCAAACGAACAGGGTCAGCGCCAGAATCACCGGAACCATCACGATCTTCAACAGCAGTTTCAACAAAAATACCAATGCCCTCATTGTTATGCCTCCTCCCAAAATCACAGTTCCTGTTCCTGATTCCATTATCCCTGTCTCACAGCCAAAAGGCAAGGATACGGGCAAAAAGAAAAAGCGGAGGAAGGCGCGGCGAAGAAACGCCGTTCCTCCCTCCGCAGATGGGGTATTTGTCCCGGTTACGAAAGTTTGGAGAGTTGTGTCAGTATCTCTTTAACTCCGTCCCATAACTGTTCCTGCCGCTGGGATATATCCTCCAAATCGACATCATAAATCCGCCCGGTCTCATGCACCTTGCGGGTCAGCTGGTTTAAGTTGTTGCTGCTCCGGCGCAGCAGGGATACCAGTTCTTTCAGTTCCGGCAAATCCAGCTGCACCACATAGCCGTCCACAGCCATTTTCCGCAGATAGGCGCTCAGGTTTTTTGTCCCAAACTGTGCCATTTTCTGCTGAATCAACTCCATTTCATCAGCGGATACCCAAAACAGAACCGGCACATCCCGCTTGCGCTTGGAGCTGCTCATCGCTCCGGCTCCTGTTTCTTCGGGGCGGCAGGCTTATGGGCAGGCGGTTCCTGTTTGAGCTTTTGCAGGACAGAACTTTTCTGCTGTTCTTGAGCGACTTTTCGGAACTGTCTGGTGAACAGATCGGTCAAACCGGGATTGACCTGATCTACCACCAGATAGGCACAGTGGCGGGAAGCGCCGCTGTCCTCCAGCATAGGAATGGTTTTTGCCCATGCTTTATTGTCCTGAGAGATACGCCCGTCATAGTTCTTGCGCTGGATGGTGTTGGCAAGAATAAACTGTACCCGTTCCGTCCCGAACTTTTCCAGCACATCTTTGACCGCCGCCTCCGTATCCAGCCGATTCTCTGCATAGTGGGCGCTGATGGTCTGCTCAATGGCTTCTTTGCAGGCGCTGTTCGCCTGATATGAGAGGTTGTACTGTGCTATTTCCCCATGCTCGGACGCATAGGCAGCAGAATGTGGATAGACCGGTGTTGTTCGCAGTTCCTCTTTAGCTCTGCACACATCGTCGGCACGGTTCTCAATGCTGTCCCGGATCACATCCATGTGACCGGTCTCCAGCTTTTCAAAATAGCGGTACACATCCGCCAATGGAGAGGGAGATTCCAAAAGTGCCTTGGCCTGGGCGTCGGTCAACTCCAGCTCCTCCATCGCCATCACAATGTCCTCGCGGATGGTGTACTCATAGGCATGGTTTAAGACTTCTTCCGGGGGCTGGCTTTTCAACCAGTCCCTGTATTTTTCCTGTTCAGTGGCCATCTTTTCATAAAGGGCCGTATTCAAATCTTTGATATTCATGTTATCGCACCTCCTCATGCTGTTTTGGTTTCTTGTCTGTACTGCGGGCCGGCACCGGGCGTTTCAGATGATCCAGCACCGAAGGCCGTGTGCTTTTGGTAACAACAGACTCGGTATGTGCCTGCCCCTTTCCGTCGATGTTGAGCAGGGTATCCAGCTCCACCAGACGGGCGTTTTTGCTTCTCAGTTCTTCTTCATAAAGGAATGGCTTTCCGACTTCCTCCTTTGCCGCAGCCTGCTGCTGATAGAGGTTATCCAGCTGGGCCTTTGCCGCCTCCAAACGCTGGGGCATCTGGGCGAGGGCATTGTCGATACGGGTAAGATTTCCGCGAGGGTCTGTACCAAGGGTTGCCCGGTGGGTCATCTGTCCTTTCAGCAGGAGCGTATATTCCTGTTTCCAGGCGGAAAATTCCACGGACATGGCATAGCCCCGGTAGCTGCCGATCTGCACCGGATCGGAGGTTTTGACCTCCTTGCAGGCATCCAAAAGGGCTGCGCCGGCGTTCTCCTTATCGGTCAGCAGATCGCCGCGGATTTCCATACCAGCAAAACCGTCCTCCGGGTGCGGGTGAGCTGCCAAAACCTCCAGATCAGATTCAAAGCCCTTGATAAAGCCCTTGTGCTTTTCAATCTCCTCCGGGAAGTATTTGAGCAGCTGGTCCTCCAGACGATACTGCTTGCTCTGGTGGTCGGCTTTCATCAGCTTCAGGCGGGATACTTCCACATCCAAATCCATACGCTCTTTGATACGGGGGTCTCCGGCGCACAGAGCCTTGATCTCGGCAAAACTGAGGGCGGTTTCATCCACATCATCGCAGGAGCGCACCGGCGATTTAGAAGTCATGATCTGGGAAATGAATTTCTGCTTATTCTCCACCGTCTGCCAGAGGTATGCGTCAAAGGTTCCTTCGGTCACATAGCGGTACACATGGACAAGGGGATTCTGGTTGCCTTGGCGCTCGATACGGCCCTTGCGCTGGGCGAGGTCTCCGGGTCTCCACGGACAATCCAGATCATGAAGTGCCACCAGACGGTCCTGCACATTGGTGCCTGCGCCCATCTTGGCAGTGCTGCCCATAAGTACACGCACCTGACCGGTACGAACTTTGGAGAACAGCTCCTTTTTCCGCACTTCGGTATTGGCTTCATGGATAAAAGCGATCTGGTCGGCAGGCATCCCCTGGACAATGAGTTTCTGACGAATATCGTCATATACCGTAAATGCCGGTTCCTGCTCCGGCAGAGGCACAGCGCCTTCCAATGCGTGAAGCAGTGGATTATCCAGTGTTTTCGCCGCCTTGCTTGCAGGAGCTTTTGCCTGGGGCGTGGAAATGTCGCAGAACACCAACTGGGTCAGCTTGTCTGCATCCCCGTCCCGCCAGATCTGCATGATGTTGTCCACGCATTGATTGACCTTTGTGCCAGGTTCATCCGGCAGCATCTGGTTGACGATCCTCTGGTCCAGTCCCAGCTTGCGGCCATCCGAGGTGATTTTGAGCATATTATCCACCGACGGGTCCACACTGCCTCTGTGTACTTCGGAAGCGCGCTCAGAGAGTGCCTTCACCATTTCCTGCTGATGTTCGGTAGGCTGCGCCACGATGTTGTGGTATTCCACCTCCGGGGTGGGCAGGTTCAGTTGGTCGGCGGTCTTGATGTCCGCCACTTCTTTGAACAGGTTCATCAGCTCCGGCAGGTTGAAAAACTTGGAGAATCGGGTGCGCGCCCGATAGCCGGTTCCCTCCGGGGCCAGTTCCAGCGCCGTGACGGTTTCTCCGAAACGGCTGGCCCAGCAGTCGAAATGGGTCATGCTCAGTTCTTGCAGGCGGTCATACTGGAGATACCGCTGCATGGTGTAAAGCTCGGTCATGGAGTTGCTGACCGGGGTTCCGGTGGCAAAAATCACGCCACGGTTTCCGGTGATCTCGTCCATATAGCGGCACTTGGCGAACATATCGCTGGACTTTTGGGCATCGCTGGTGGAGAGACCTGCCACATTCCGCATTTTGGTGTATAAAAACAGGTTTTTGTAGTTGTGTGCCTCGTCCACGAACAGCCGATCCACACCCAGCTGCTCAAAAGTTACCACATCGTCTTTTCGCCCCTCGGCTTGCAGCTTTTCCAGTCTGGCTTCCAGAGACTTTCTGGTACGCTCCAACTGCTTGACGGTAAAACGCTCGCCGCCGCTGGCCTGTACCTCGGCAATCCCTTCCGTGATCTCGTCGATCTGCTCATAGAGAAGCCGTTCCTGTCGCTCCCGGCTGATGGGTATTTTCTCAAACTGGCTGTGTCCCATGATGATGGCATCATAGTCGCCGGTGGCGATCCGGGCGCAAAACTTCTTACGGTTGTGGGTCTCAAAGTCCTTTTTGGTGGTGACAAGAATGTTGGCGGAAGGATAGAGCCGCAGAAACTCCGACGCCCACTGCTCGGTCAAATGATTCGGCACAACAAAGAGGGATTTCTGGCACAGCCCCAGACGCTTACTCTCCATGGCGGCAGCCACCATTTCAAAGGTTTTGCCCGCGCCTACTTCGTGCGCCAGCAGCGTATTGCCGCCGTACATCACATGGGCAATGGCGTTCAGCTGATGCTCCCGCAGGGTAATGGACGGGTTCATGCCGCCAAAAACAATATGGCTGCCGTCATACTCGCGGGGGCGGGTGGAGTTCATTTCCTCGTTGTACTGGCGCACCAGAGCTTGACGGCGCTCCGGGTCTTTCCAAATCCAGTCCTTGAAAGCATCCCGGATAGCCTGCTGCTTTTGGGCTGCCAGCGTGGTTTCCTTGGCGTTCAGCACCCGGCGCTCTTTGCCGTCTGCGTCCTCTATGGTGTCATAGATACGGACATCTCGCAGGTTCAGGCTGTCCTCCAAAATCTTGTAGGCGTTGGCACGGCTGGTTCCGTAGGTGGTATAGGCGGCCACATTGTTCTGACTGATGGAGCTTTTGCCGGTGATCTGCCACTCCGCCGTAAACGGGGTGTAGTTGACCTGGATATTCCGCTGCATATAAAACGGGGTGTTGAAGGTCTCGTACATAAACTGCTGGATGTACTCTTTGTCGATCCAGGTAGCGCCCAGACGCACCTCGATCTCCGACGCATTCAGGTCTTTGGGCTGGGCGGCGGTAAGGGCTTCCACATTGACTGCATAAACCGGGTCCTGCTGTGCCGCCCTCTGTGCCTGACGCTGTTTGCGGCGTACATTGCCGGAAAGGTATTCATCAGCAGTCACATAATGGGGCGATCCGTCCTGTTCCAGCTGTCCCGGTACACGGAAGATCACACCTTGCAGTTCTCCCTCCAGTTCTTCTTTTGTTTTTCCGCTAAGCTGGCTCATATAGCCCATATCTACGCAGGCTTTTTCCGAGATGGACACCGCCAGTGCTTCGCTTGCCGTATCCACAGCAGCCACTGCCTGATGGGGCTTGATGGTCCGTTTGGTGAACATATCCGCCTTGCGCTCCAGCTTTCCGTCCTCGTCAATAACTTCCAGCGCACAGAGCAGGTAATAAGAAGAATCGTCTGCATAGGCCAGACGGTTTGCACGGTCATTGATGAGACCGTATTTGGCAGAAAAGCTGTCATAGAGCCGGTTCAGTTCCGCCTGTTTTTGGGTAATGGTGCTGTCTGGAACCGCTGCATCCATCTGAAGGTCGATCAGTTCCTGCACACAATCACGCAGTCCCACAAGACCTTTCACGCGGGCTTCGGCGGTGGCGTTGAGGTCAGGGCGCACCATGCGGCTGTTTTCCCGGTAGTACACCTGTCCGTCTACAATGGCATAGGAATAGTTCTTCACATTTGGGTCGGCAGGAATGGAGGTGTCAATGGTTTCGCCCTCGCCCAGCTCCGGCAGCTCTGCCTCCTGATAAGTGCCATGAATGTACTTCACAGCATCATGCAGCTGATCGGAAAGCTCCAGTCCCTCGATAGGGTTCACGGTGTAATCCATACCATGAGCGGTGCTTACCGGCTCCTGTCTGCCCAGCACCATTTCTGGGTGGTCAATAAAATACCGGTTGATGGCAAACCCATCCTCCGTTTGTCCGATCTGGGTCCATTCCGGCACGATGTCCAGCGGGCGGTCCCGCTTTTGGAGGAAGATGATGTCCGATACCACCTCGGCACCGGCATTCTTTTTGAACGCGTCATTCGGCAGACGGATCGCTCCCAGCAGCTCAGCACGCTGGGCAAGATAGCGGCGCACGGTGGAATCCTTGGCGTCCATGGTATAGCGGGAGGTCACAAAAGCTACCACACCGCCGGGGCGCACCTGATCCAGTGCTTTGGCGAAAAAGTAGTTGTGAATACTAAAGTTTAACTTGTTGTAAGTTTTGTCGTTGACCTGATACTGACCGAAAGGCACATTGCCGATGGCAAGGTCAAAGAAGTCCCGCCTGTCAGTGGTCTCAAAGCCGCCTACTGTGATGTCCGCCTTGGGATAGAGCTGCTTTGCGATGCACCCGGAAATCGGGTCCAGCTCCACACCGTATAGACGGCTGTTTCTCATTTCCTCCGGCAGCATACCAAAGAAGTTGCCCACACCCATAGATGGCTCCAAAATATTTCCGGTCTCAAAGCCCATGCGCCCCACCGCTTCATAGATTGCCTGGATAACCGTAGGGCTGGTGTAATGGGCATTGAGGGTAGAGCTTCTGGCGGCGGCATATTCCTCCGGGGTCAGCAACTCTTTCAGCTGGGCATACTCGGAAACCCATGCCAGTTTTTCCGGGTCAAAGGCATCTGAAAGACCGCCCCAGCCCACATAACGGGAAAGAATCTCCTGTTGTTCGGGGCTTGCCTGCTGTCCGGCAGCTTCCAGCTCTTTCAGCAAACGAATGGCATTAACATTTGCCTGGAACTTGGTTTTTGGACCGCCTTCGCCCAAATGCTCATCGGTAATGCGGAAGTTCTGTGCATTGCGGCGCAGGTTAGCCTTGTATTCCTCATAGGAGGCTTCCTCGGCAGCTTTGGCATTGGGGAAGGTCTGCCACTGGCCATTGACCTGAATGGAAACCGGGTGTTCGTCCAGCACTTCCTCAAAGGTTTTCTCCGGCTCTGTCACAGGGGCTGGCGGCTCCGGCTCCTCGACATGCAGCCGTTCCACCACCACATCATAAGGCAGATGGTTCTTGTCGCCCGGATAGACGGCCACGGTCTCGGAATGGAAGGCCGGGGATTCGGCAGCCGGTTCGGGCTGTTCCTGTCCAAAGCCATCCAAATGACGGGCATACATCCCGCGCAGCAAAGGTGCAACCTCATCCCAGCGGAAATACAGCACAGCCAGACGCTTTTCCTCTGCATCCATGACTTCCAGCTCCATGCCTTGTGTCGTGGTACGGTAATCGGCAATATCGCCGTTCTCCAAATCCAGCGTCTCAATCTCACGAGGATAAGCTCTACTCAGCCAGTAGGCGATCTCACTGTTGCTCCTGCCAGATTGCAGTAGCGTGGAAAGCTGCTGTTTATCCGTTTCATCCATGAGTCCATGGGCCAATACATCCCGCAAGTCTTGATCTGCCTTGTCCGGGTCAATGGGAAGAAACTCGGTATAGTAAGCATTGCGGCGGTCTGCCCGAAGCAGCTGCTCGAACTGTTCTTTGCGCTCTGCCCGATAGATGGGATATACCATGCCGGTGGGCAGAAGCTGTACGGTGTCCTCCCGCAGCTCGGTGATCTGATAGGCGTCATCCTCGATATACACGGTATCGCCCACGGCATAGACCGGGGCGGCTGGGTCATAGGAGGTTCTTTGCGGAATTGGGCGGCGAACTGCGTCATATTCCTCATCGGAAATAGCAACTTCGGAAGTCTGCTCTGTCTCAACAGCTGCGATCTGCTCTACATCCGACATTACCTGCTGGATAAATGAGTCATTGTCCAGTTTTTCCGGGTCTGCCACCTGTCCGTTGACAATCCCTCTTTCCTCCAGGGCTTCCCGGATGGCGATGGGGTCGATGTTGTCAAAACGGTCCTGTTCTTCTTCGGTATAGAACCGGTCCTCCTGAATGAGCTGGGCAAGCCTGCGCTGTACCTTCGGCCAGGGCAGCTGCGTTTCCTCCGGGCTGCCGGCACGGACAACGAACAGGCTGTTGCTGTTACTGCCGCCGTATTTCTGAGCCAGCCATGCAGCGGTATCTTTCTCTCTTGCATGGTCTTTCATATAACGGACGACAGCGTGTTTACTCTCGATATTGCCGTTCCATGCACAAATGGCAGTATCAATATCTTCCTGAGAAAGAGGGCGCAGAAGTTCATGGAGCTTTGGATAGGTTTCGTCGATCACTTCCCGGTGCAGGCGCTGGCGGAACTCCGGCACATCCGAATAGAGGCGGATCAGCTCCATATCCTTAGAACCAAGGACCGCACGGCGCACAGCGGCATTGCCCTCGATGACAGCATTTTCACGGTCAGAATGCCCGCAGGCATTGCGGTATGCGGCATCCTCGGAAATGGCGGCAGTCACCACAGTCTTATACTGCTCAAACTGCTCCCGAAGGGTAGGCTTTGACGTTTCTTCCTCCACCTCCGGCTGCTGGGCTTGGATGGCATCTTCTTCTGCCAATTCCTTTTCAGCCTGGATTTTGTCATACTGCGCCTGTTCCTGTTCGGTAAGATAGCGGCCTTTCTGGACAAGAGAGGTAATGCGCTTGGCAACCTTTTCCCAGTTCAAGTGAACATCCGGGCAGTCCTGCTTTTTATAGTGCAGTCCTTTCCCATCGTGATCTTCGCCGCTGTGTGTTGCACCGGACAAGGCATGAGAGCGTCCGCCAATGCCATACTCGTCTTTGAGGAATCTCACTTTCTCCTTATCCGTATGGTTTGCCATGAAGAACGCATAGATACGGCCTTTTCCTCCGGCGAAACTACTTCCGCCGGTCATGGCGGCGTCGATCTCATCCTCGGTAATAAAGTGCTGGACGGTTGGCACTTGGGAAAGCTCTGAAGAAAAGGTCCTGCGGGGCAGGTCAAGGTCCTTCAGGTTCTCCCAGATCTCCCTCTGTCTATGATAGTGAAAACGCAACAGGTCACGGTCCTGCTGATAGGCAGTCCAGAAGGCAGCGTATTCTTCCTTGAGGGTTTGGCGGAAAGCTGGGTCACTCAGCTGCTCGGCAAGCCATGCAGTTTCTTCCGGGAACCCGGTTCTCTGAATACCGGACAGACAGGACAGATACCCGGAATCTCTGGCTTTATCGCTGAAATCGTGGTACAGATGCCAAAGTTTTTCTGCAAGGAGGGAGCGTTCATAGCCTGCCGCTTCTGCAAGCTCCACATTGGAGGCAAACTGGCCGCTTTCCAAAAGCTCCCCGATGCGCTCTGCGGCACTCTCCCAGGAAATGACCTGGGCAGACCTGTCATAACGGACAGACTTCCCGTGGGAAAGATGGATACCATCCTCGGCATACCATGTGCTCACGCTGCCAAGGCCGTTGCCGCCGTGGTACAGCGTTTTCAGTATCTCGGCAATCTCAGCGGTGGTTTTCTGCTTTTCAAAGGCTGCAACCACACGCTCCCTCTGACGATCTGTATTGCCTCCCAAACGCAGCACATGGTCAATATCATTTTGGGCAAAAGAAAAAGCAGAGGATGTATGCGCTACATTCTCTGCTTCATCTATGGATTGGATCTGCTCCGCTTCGGAGAGGAACAGGTTTAGGGTCAGCTGTTGATAAGCTCCGCCATCAGAATCTCCTCTGCCTGGACTTTGCAGGTGTTCATCAGGCCCACCCACTTCATGGGATCGCTGGCTTTCAGTTCCTCGGTGGCTCCCGCTTCCTTCGTCAGCTGGGGCATCATCTGTTCCAGTCTGCTCTGGGCGGTCTCGTCGATCTCGATGAGGTGCGGGTACAGCTTCTCGCTCAGCAACATCTGGTTGTAGAGGATGGGACGGTGTTCTTTCAGGTAGGTTTTCCTCATCCTGCCGTACTTGCCCAGGGGTTTCTCCGGCTGCTGGCTCAGCTTCAGGTCGGGAATCTGATAGTCTCCGTTCTGGATGTAGGTCATGGGATTGTTCATCTTGCTTGCTCCTTTCTTGGTTGGCTTCGCGCTCTGCATTTCGGACGGTAACGCCGATCTGCCGCAGCACCTGCTGGTTGATCTGGCTGACCGCTGTTCCCAGCGCCCCGATGGTGGACGGGGTGTTGAAATCAAAGATCGCCATGAAATCTTCGTGGTCGAAGTAGCGTTCCGGCTTCAGTCCGCAGCGGGACATCAAAGCGTAAGTGATGCTGACGGTGGCTGCTGCCTTGAACTGTACTCCGATGTTAAACTCATCATATTCCTCCAAAAAGGAACCGTCAACGATATAGAAGAAGTCCTGCTGATGCTCCGTCCAGTATTCCTCAGCCAGTTTTCCGGCTACCTCGGTGAGCTGTCCGGCAAGATCATCACCGGAAACATCATAGGTGCGCTCCAGCATGACCTGCACCGAATCCAGATGGCGCTCCTCCAGCTGCCACAGCCAGGGAGTGCGGGAATGTTCACGGGTTCCGGTGTCGGAAATGTCAAAGACATAACGCAGGCGGGGCCTGTCCCCGGAATCGTCCACCAGAGCAATCCCTTTGGAACCGCGCCTTACATAACGGCCCATCTTTTCATTCCACAAATCGTACTCCGCACAGGCGGTGGCGTCCGGTCGCTGGGCGTAGATCATCAGCTGCTCATGGAACGGGTACTTGTAAAGTCGGGCTGCCGTAGTAAGGAACCCTGCCCATTCCTGCCAGCTTCCAGTGAGTTGCGTTGCCACTTTCTCCGCCATCTGTGCATATAGTTCAGCTTTGGTTGGCATAGTGTTCTGTCCTCCTTTCAGTTTTAGGGTAAAAGGTGGGGTAGCATATTGCCACCCCATCCCTGCGATTATGGTGTTTACTGGTCAAAATCCGGGTACAACTCCAGCTCGGCAAACTCGGCATCACTCATGGCCTGGAGCTTGCCCAGTGCGCTGTCTGTCAACTCCCGCAGCTCGGTTTCCTCCGGGGCCAGCTCGCCGCGCATCTCACGCAGGCTGTCGATCAGTCCGGTGCGGCTGCCGGTATTGTAAATGCACATCAGGTTCATTTCCTCAAAAGTAAAGTTTCCCATATCAAATCTCCCTTTCCGCACTCTTTTTTGGCGCTATCTTTTTGTGTTCTGCCTTGGGCTGGCTTTTCAGCTGCTCCATGACGGACTTTTTCTTTTCCCGTTCCTCCCGATGGGCAGCGGCAGCCAGATCCATCAGGGAAATGGGCTGACCGCTTCGGGCCTGCTGTTCCAGCTCTGCCACCGTAGGTTCTTTTGCGTCATTGTTGATGATACCGTCGATCATGCCGTAATCGTCCTCCATGGCCATCTCCGCATTTTTCAGTGGATTTTCCGGCAGGAATCCGGGGATCTGGGTAAAACCAACGCTGTCGCAGTAATGACAGGATACCTTACCATCCTGCTTGATCGCAACGATGTCACTGACACTCATAGAAGGACTGTGAAAATCCGCCGGTTTTTGCAGATTAAACTGCTCATATAGTTTTTCCAGCTGCTCCGGTACCGTGCCAGACTCCCTCAGCGGAGCAGTGTAAATGAGATCATAATTGCTACGGTCTATGGAAATGTCATGGGACTTTAACCAATCCAGATTCATAAAGCGCACATTCTGCGGATCGTCACTACTTACCTGATAGATGGCAAAGCAATCTCTGTTCTGGGAGAGAAATGCCTGTTCGCGTTCCTGCTGATGTTCCTGACGCTCCATGACCTTTTCGTGGAACTGGGGGCTTTTCTCCCATTCCTCATGGTCCACACCGAAAAGACCGCCATGATCCATGATTTCCTGCGGGTCAAACACCATGCTCTCCGTATTGTCCTCATGTAGCACATAGACGGTCAAACCGGCGGCATCCAGTTCCAGCGCCCGTTCTCTGGTAACAGGGAGCATCCCATCATAGGAGTAGCCATATTCCTGCATATCCGGTGTGGATACCTGCTCATCCGGCATGGGGTATTCATCCAGTGCCTGCTCCTGCGCTTCCGGCAGCTGGGAAGAAGCAGTCATCTGACTGGTCTCTGCCTGCATTTGCTGATAGGCCGCTTCCTGCAAGGTCTCAATCATGGACATAGGAGCGTGTCTGAGCGAAGTGCTGTCCAGATTGTTGTCATCACAAATCTGGAGAACTGCCTTCATGCGGGAAATTTCCGGCATATCCAGCTGACCACCATCCAGCTCTTTCATGGACGCAGCATCGTAAAGAGTGTAGTCCCATCCGCTGTCACAAGGTTGGATATGAAGATAGGTGGCATCGTCAATCAGAAACAAAGCCTCCTGCTGGTTGGCGTCCGCCCCCAGCACTTCCATTTCTGGCATTGCCGCAGCCAGTTCCTTTACCGCTTTTTGCACCAGAGGATTATCACGGTAATAGTCGATTGCCTGGATGGTGTCCAGGTCAATGGTCTGGCCGGTCAAAATCGGGAAAGGTCCTTCATAGTCGCTTCCGTCTTTCAGCTCAAAACCAATGCCCTTGATCCCGTTCATTCGTTCTGCCGGAATCTCCTGATAAATGCGGATTGCTTCCTCCAAAGACAGGTTATCGTGGTATTCTCCGAGGTTTGGAAATTCCATGCACTCTGCTACATAGTAGGTCAGATCGCCGGTCTGCTGTCTATCAGATACCTTAGCGGCATCTTCTGGCTGCTCTATCGGGGCGGGTTCCGGCTCTACCTTTGCATGAGGGTCGATTCCGCGCTCTTTGCAGATTTCCTTATAGTGGCGCTCAATATCGGAGATCAAAGTGCCGGAGGTTTTGTTGATGGTCTCCAAACTGGCTCTCAGCTCTTTCAGCTCCTTGCCTTGACTCCAACTGGCAATATAGCCAAAGCTGTTTTCTCCTGTCTCAATTCCAAAATATTTGCAGACTGCATAGGAGATGCTTTCAGCCTCCACTTCCTCCGTGTGGCGGTCTTTCCTCTGTTCTTGCAAAAACTGGGTGAGGGTAGAAAAGCCGCCAACAAAATTCAGCCCTTCTTCCTCGGTCAGCATCAGGCGTCCATCTTCCTCCAGCTCCAGCGGCTCTGTCAGCAGAACGGAACCTGCATGGTTTACAACCACTTGTTCTTCTACACAGACCGGCTCTCCGGGGTCGTAGTCAGAACCGCGCAGGTCATAGCAATAAACGCCCTCCGGCAGATTATCACGGACAATCCGCCCATTGGAGAACAGACCGGGTTTATCAAACAGCTCGATCTCCTGATATTGCTCGTCATTGGCAATCTGAATCTTTTTCTGATTGTGGAGCTTGCTGTGGGCAATCTCGTGTACTGTGGCCGAAACTGTCTGCACCTCACTCATGCCCTGACGAATGGCGATTTTCTGATGATCGGTAGAAAAATAGCCGTCCGTATCGGCGGCCATTGCTTCAAAAGTGATCGGCACCGGTGCGCTGCGGCGCAGAGCCTCTATGAATGCCTCATAATTTGGCACATTGCCGGAAAGGGAGGAAGCAAGCTCCGGCAAAGGTTTCCCGTCGGTCTGGCTCACATCAAAAACCTTGACCGGACGAAACATGGGGATTTCGATTTCTTTTTCCTCTGTGACGATCTTTCCGTCTTTATCCAGAATCGGAGCCTTGGTATCCGGGTCCAGCTTCTGCTCCTCGATTTTCTTCTTATACGGTGTGGGGGCGATGATGGTAATGCCATGCTCGCCCTTTTTTACATGACGCTCAAACTGGTCTTTCCACTTATTGTATCCGGCTACCAATGTAGCGTCCGGCTTCTGCATATAGATGAGCATGGTGTTGTTTACCGAATAGCGGTGGAAGCGGGACATGACGGACAGATAGCGCATATACTTTTCGCTCTCAAACAGTTCTTTGATACCCTGCTCGATGCCATCTGTGATTTCCCTTAGCCGCTCTCGGTTGGTGGGTTTGTTCTCAGCCATGATTTTCAATCTCCTTTCCAAGTGTGTGATTTCTGCTGTGTGTTCTGCAATCCATGCCCTTTGTTCTTCTTCACTTTCATAAAGAAAAAGGTCCAGCAGGTACTCTACATAGGGTTTCTTCTGGATTGCTTCCACAAAGCGGGGGTGCGGTTCTTCCTCCGGTGTCCTGGGAGAACGGTCGGCTTCCCATTTTTTCAGCAGATAGTAGTAATCGGACAGTACGCGATAACAGCGCTGCCGGTCCTCCCGAAACTTCTGTGCCTCGGTTTTCTGGCGAACATAGTTCCTGCGGGGCGGAGCCTGACTGTCATAGATCAGGCCGAAGTCCTGTGCCAGTTTCTCCGCCGCTTCTTTTGGGGAGAGGTTAAAGAGCTTTGCGGTAAAGTCGATCACATCCCCATCTGCACCGCAGCCAAAGCAGTGGAACCGCTGGTCTACCTTCATGCTGGGGTTCTTATCATCGTGAAAGGGACAGCAGGCCATGTCATTTCGTTTGACCTCGATCCCATAAAACACTGCCGCATCTCTGGTGCTGACCGACTGCTTGACTGCTTCAAATACATTCTCTGCCATGTGCCTTTAACTGCCGGACTTTCTCGCAGGGGGCTGGTATCCGGCAGCTTTCGCACGCTCACTGGCAGCTTTGCGGCGTTCTGCGCTATATGGCTCCCTGACTGATATACACCGCTTGGGGACGGTAAAGTTATGGGCATCCTTTCGGGTGATCTGGTCGGGGTGCTTTTTTGCCAGCAGATCCAGCTTCTCCATCAGACGGGGATCATGGGTATAGATCTCAGCCATTGGTTCTGCCTGGTTATAGAGGAGAATAGTTTCCCGTTCCACTAAAGAGAGCTTCATCGACTGCCTCCTTTCCGCTGGTCAAATTCCAGCTTGAAATTGGCGTATTGTCCATCGTCCTCCAAAACCACAGTGGCATCGTAGGTCTTGCCGGTTTTCTCCGAATATAGCCCCGTCACACGGACACGGCCATCGTTCAGCAGCGCAGACACCACAGCCTTGGTCGGCTGTTTTTTCTTGGCAGCCCACCATTTGTTGTTTTTCCAGATTGCAAATTTGCAAGAATCATTCTGACAGAAGAAGCCTTTTTGCAGTTCTGCAACTTCACCGCCGCAGCGAGGGCATTTGCCCACCATCTCACGGTGCGGAGTGAACAGGTACTCGGTTCCCTTGATGACCTGATAAGTTCCCACCAGGTCTTTCAGCATGGTGCTGATCCCGTCCAGAAACTCCTCTGGGGCAAGCTGCCCGCGCTCGATCTCGCCCAGGCGGTACTCCCACTCGGCAGTCAGAAGCGGCGATTGCAGTTGTTCCGGCAGGACCGTGATAAGGGATACTGCATCGTGGGAAGGGAGAAGCTGCACCGTTTTCCTGCTCTTTTTTCGTTCCAGAAAACCGGCAGATACCAGCTTTTCCAAAATACCGGCACGGGTGGCCGGTGTCCCCAGACCTTTTCGCTCGGCATCCTCCGGCATATCCTCTTTTCCGGCAGTCTCCATTGCGGACAACAAGGTGTCCTCCGTAAAGTGCTGGGGCGGACTGCTTTTGCCTTCTTTGACGATTGCCGCAGAAACCGAAAGGGTCTGTCCTTCAGTCAGCTCCGGCAGGGCTTTCTCTGCACCCTCTTTTTTCGGCTCTGCATCCTTCGTTTTGGCACGGTAAGCGTCCTCCAGTGCTTTCCATCCGGGGTGCCTCACCGTTTTTCCTTTGGCGGTAAATTCCCCACCGGCACACGCTGCAATCACAACGGTTTCCGAATAGATATGGGGCTGGGCCACGGCGCACAGCAGACGCAGGGCCACCAGCTCCAGCACCGCTTTTTCTCCCGCAGGAAGGGCAGAAAGGTCTGCATCCTTGAGATTTCTGGTAGGGATTACTGCGTGGTGGTCGGTTACTTTCTTATCGTTGATGACCGTCTGCGGATCACAGGTAATGGCGATTCCTTTGCGAAACGGCATAGCATTGGCAACCAGCTCGACCAGCACCGGCAGGCTGTCTGCCATATCACCAGTCAGATAGCGGCTGTCAGTACGGGGATAGGTGCAGAGCTTCTTTTCATACAGGCTTTGCAGATAGTCCAGGGTCTGCTGGGCTGTAAATCCAAGCAGGCGGTTGGCGTCTCTTTGCAGAGTAGTCAGGTCATAGAGGGCAGGCGGCTTTTCGGACTTTTCCTTGCACTCCACCTTTTTGATTGTGACAGCTGCACCCTGGCAGGCTTCTTTCAGCTGTTCTGCGCTTGCTCGGTCACTTATGCGCTCCCCGGATACGGTAAGACCGGGCAGCTCCAGCGCCACGGTATAAAAGGGAACCGGCTGAAAGGTGTCGATCTCAGCCTCTCGCTGGACAATGAGCGCCAGCGTTGGAGACATCACGCGCCCGATGTTGAGGGTGCGGTGGTACAGCACGGAAAAAAGCCTTGTAGCATTGATCCCTACCAGCCAGTCGGCCTTGGCACGGCAGAGAGCAGCATCCCGAAGTCCATCATAATCTACCCCTGGGCGCAGGTTTGCAAAGCCCTCCCTTATGGCGGAGTCCTCCATCGAAGAAATCCAGAGCCTTTTCATCGGCTTTTGGCAGCCTGCCAGCTCATAGACGCTGCGGAAGATCAGCTCGCCCTCGCGTCCGGCATCACAGGCATTTACTACCTCCGTCACATCCGGGGCGTTCATCAGCTTTTTGAGAATATCAAACTGCTTTTTCTTATCCTTTCCCACTACCATCTGCCAATGCTCCGGCAGAATAGGCAGGTCATCATATCTCCACTTGGCATACTTGGGATCATAACTGTCTGCATCCGCAAGACCGGCCAGATGGCCCACACACCAGCTGACACGCCAGCCGTTACCCTCCAAATACCCGTCCTTACGAGCAGTTGCACCGATTACCGCAGCCAGACTTTGTGCAACGGACGGCTTTTCTGCGATTACCAGTTTATATCTCATCATCTTCAGCCTCCCATTCTTCCCGCACAGGCGTGTGCAGTTTTTTCTCTATGCTGTTTTCCTCATCCAGTAGCAGGTTATAGCCAAACCGGTAGTCATAGCGGTACAGTTTCCCCAGCAGGTCATTGATGATGATACGACAAGCCAAAATGACACGGGTTTTATCCACCTGCATCAGCTGGTAGCGTTGATAATTGCTGTAATATTCTTCGTGACGGCGGGTATTGCAGGCGGCATCTTCAAGTAAACTATCTACTGCATCCTGACAACCATCTTCTTTTTCCCCTTCCATGCAGTTCAGAAGTTCCATCATCAAAGGAAAGCTCTGTTCATCCATAGGAGCTTCTGCTGCAAGAAAGCCGATCAAAGCGGATAAGAGCAGACGAGCCGCCGTCTGTTCTTGTTCCGTCAGCACGGCCATTGTTTTCTCCGCATTTGGCAGGATATTTTCTTCCACAAAATCTGCCGCATCGTCGGAACAAAGCTGACGGATAGAATCTATGGACAATGAAACTGTCACGGTATCTAAGGAGAAATCAAAGGGGGCATCTTGCTTTGGCTTTCTCCGAAGTTTGTTTAACATGGTAGAAAGAATGTCGCCGCCAAAATACACGGCGATCACCAGCAGGTCAAAAACAGCAATCAGCTTGATAAATATAATCAGAACACTCATTTTTTTCGTTTCCTTTCTTTGAGCCAGCGTTCCATCTCACGATGGCAGATACCTACGCAGGGGCTTCCATAACTCCCGCAACCATAGCAGGGGTGGTTGTGTGGTAAAGAAGGAGGACGGGAAGTTTCCCTCCCGCCCTCTGGCCTGCGTGTCATCATGCGTTCATAGGGACTGTCTGTGAAACGGGTCATTTCACGCTGTCCTCGTCATCTTCTTCTGTGCTGCCCCCGTCAGCGTCAGGCTCATCCGACTCCTCATTTTCGGTTTCCCATTCCCCGGAATCTTCCTCGCCATAATCATAATCGTCCAGACTGTCATTGCCCTTGGTCTTAGGCTTATTCTTAATGAGCTTCAAGTAGGCAAATACACCACCGCCGCCCAGCAGAGCCAGCAAAAGGACTATCGCAGCCGGGTTCAATCCGGCAGGCTTCTCCTTTTCCGGCTCCGATGTTTCTGCCGGAGGTTCCGGTGCTTTGCCCGTACATTTACTCTTATCAGTTGCACAGATCGGACAAGTCGTATTGACTGCCCCTGCTTCACATTTTGTCGTGCAGCTACACACAGCAGACGGCTTCTCTTTGACATTTTCATCTTCCATCAGTGCCATCAAATCCGCTTCATCCACCTGATTCAGAAAGTGAACAGCAGTCTTTTTATCCTCATTCGCCCTGTCAATCAGGATGTAAAAGTAATTTCCAGCCTTGGTGGTAACAGTAATAAGCTGCTTATTGCCTCCAAAATCATCCACCAGTGCCGCATTCCCCTCCGGTGTAAGTGCCGGTGCTGGTTCTGTTTCTTCCACAATCACATTGCTGTCATTGGTAGAATCCTCTGCCGGTGCCGCCGGAGCCTGTTCTGACCCCTGTGCAAAAGCAGGGATCGTAAAGCCAAATGCCACAACCATTGTCAGGCAAAAGGCGGAAAGTGTTCGGAGCAATCGTTTATTCCTCATAGCTGTTTTCCTCCTGTTCGTTATTGTCATCAGCCAAACTGCCGAGAACTGTGCCACCGGACAGCATGGCGCTCAACTGGGTCGGGGTCATACGCAGGGCGCGCACCATCTGGACGATCTCCAGATTTTCTGCCTCGGTTTTCTGTGCTTCCAGCGCCTTGAGCTTTTCCTGATACTCTGCGATCTTCTCGCGGACCTTTGTAATCTCCTGGTCAATGCGCTCAATTTTGTTCTTTGCCATCGTCTATCACTCCTTCTTAAAAATCTCTGTTACCAGTTCATCAGGCCGTAGCCCTTAATGCTTTGATAATTCAGGTCATAACTTTTAATCTTGCAGGCATCGCCGGAATTTCCCTCCACCGTATAAACACGGCTGCCATCCGTACCGATCACGATACCTACATGGTCTGCTGTCCCATCCAAATCCCAGTCAAAGAAAATTGCATCTCCGGGAGCCAGATTGTTATAGCCTCTTGCGCCCCACTGTCCATGAGACTGGAACCACGGAACGCCCTGCCACTCACAGCCTGCAAAGCGCGGTTCACTTTTTCCTGCCTGGTTATAGCACCAGGATACGAAGCAAGCGCACCATTCCACACGGGAGTCAAAGCCGTACCAGCTCCAGTAGGGATAACCGCCCACATTGCCCACCTGACGCTTGGCCAGCTCCACCAACTGCGGATTTCCGGGACGGGTTCCATTTACAAACTGTACACCGGTCAAGTCCTCGGAATTGCTCATGTCAGGGGAACCACCGCCAAACAACAGCGGCTTATTGCCCATGGTCTGTCGGTAGACCTGATACATTTCCATCTGCTCCGGGGTCAGTAACTCCGACGCCACAGCGGAAATGGGCTTGCTGGTGAGTTTCACATTCAAAATGTAATACTCATAGGGGACTTCTTCTGAGGTGGTCTCGCCGGTCTCCGGGTCGGTGGAGGTCTCCGTGCGGTAGCGAATCTCCACTTCCTCAGTAAGCGTCAGCTGATACTGTGCTGCAAACACACGCGCCAGCTCTGCCTGAGCGCTCTGCTGGGTGTAACCTTGCAAGACGGCAGACAGAAATGCTGCCAGCTCATGAGGGTCATGGCCGATCATACCAAGGTCATAGCGATACTCGTCATACCCTGGGTGGCTGCTTTCAATGTTGTCGATTTCCTCCTGCAACTGGACTTCTCTGGCTGCATAATCTGCCTCCACTGCCAGCATTTCCGGGTCATCCGACGGATAAGTGGTGCCGGAGAGAACGGAACCGATGCTCTGTGCCATCATGGAGCAGGAGGACATAGTATTCATCAGCATACAGGTAATGAGGAACAAAACCCCTGCCATCAGGAAACCCTTCTTGTGGCGCATGACGAACGCCCCTGCCTGCTGTGCCTTTTCTTTTACCGTCCTTGCGGCTTTTCCGGTTTTGGATGCAGCCTGGGCGGTATTTCCGGCAGTCTGACCGGCGTGTTTGGCGGCGGCATACTGCTTTTTGATGGCCTGCTTTTGCTGCCAGCGGGAAAGCGGATTGCTGGCAAACTGGGGATTTTCCTGCAAAGATTTCTGGTACAGAACATTTACATTTGCCTTTTCCAGTTGACGCTCTGCCTGGGCTGCTTTGCGGTACGGCTTCAGCTTGTGGCTGCGATAGCCCTCCCGCACCAGATAAGCGCCGGTCTCCACCGCTTCCTCGGACTTGTGGGCGCTTTCCACGCCCACATTGTCCTGCTCTGTTTCCCGGATCTCTTTGTGGAGCTTGCCCGCAACCAGATGGACGGGAGCTTCCCTGACTCCTTGAGAAACTTTGGAAGGTGGCTTTTTCTTGTCCTCAAAGGTCAGCTTCGAGGTCTTTTTTCCGGTATTCGGGTCAATGACCGTCTGCCTGACCTTTTTCTTTGGGATATTGGCCTGCGCCTTATCTGCTCTGGCCGCAGCTTTCTCCGCTTTACGGATTGGCTTTTCCAGTGCAGGGTCAGACCGTTCCTCATCAGTAAAGCGCAGGCGCGGTTCCTTATTCAAACCATTCTCCCAGCATGAGGGAGGACATCATGTAGTGCAGCTCTGCATAAATGGCCATTCCCACCGGATCGTTGAACATACAGCCGGACAGGTAGGCATAAAACTGTGCCACCACATCGGACAGGATCTTCGCTTCGGTTCCTTCCAGAACCAGACCACCCATACCTTCCTTGGCACGGATGGTGCTCCAGACCTCTGCCAGACGGAGTAGCCCCACCTGACCGGTCTCATTCAGTTCGGCTGCCTGATCTGCCGCCGTGCGGCACTCACTTACCGCATCGGCCATGACTGTAAGCAGCTGGCTGCGCTGGGCATTTACCGCCCTGTCAAAAAACATCAGCGGATTTTTATTCAAAATGTTGGGGTTCATCATCATTCATCCTCCTTCTTTTTCAGTTCCTGGGGTTTGGTAGTCATAATGCGGTAAAGTTCGGTGTTCTTCGGGAAGTGATCCACAAACGGCAGGATCGTGGAGCCATAGAACAGCAGGCCCTCGCCCTCACCGGAGTGGGTCACATAGCTAAGCTGGTGCGTGGAAATCCCCAGTTGCTTCGCCAAAATCTGGCGGTCTCCGCCTGCCTGGTTAAGCATATACACGAAGTCCGAGTTTTCAAAGATGTTCTCTACCTCGCGGCTGCTCAAAAGGTCTTTGACATTCTGGGTGATACCTGTCGGAATACCGCCCCATTTTCTGAATCGCTTCCAGATTTCCA
>ENA-OZML01000042-OZML01000042.1-human-gut-metagenome-genome-assembly--contig:-NODE-42-length-31223-cov-9.647748_pt1 | contig 31223 bp, 54 predicted proteins | sample MGYA00244188_ERZ653811 | MGnify/ENA primary metagenome ERZ653811 (study PRJEB26926, sample SAMN06164439) | human gut metagenome | biome: ENVO:00009003; feature: ENVO:2100002; material: ENVO:00002003... | reverse complement strand
AACCAAAACTCTCAAACAAGTGAGTTAATATTGGAACATAGAACTGGACACCCTATTTACTTACTCATATTAGCAATCGTAGCAATCATAGCGGCGATGCTGCTAACTTATCCCTGTTTCCAACTCTCAACTCCTCTTGTTTTGCTGGAGAAGTTGATGCCAAGCTTGACAACTGTTCGCTTATCCATAGCGAAAGGAGCTGCATAGTTTTTGACTTCTATCTGTTGCAGAGCTTCTTCTGCACTTCCGTCTAATTTGCATTCGATGATGTAGATGTAGTCGGAAGTTTGAATGAGAACGTCCATCCTGCCATCACTTGTCGGTATTTCTACCTGTGTGTGGAATCCCATAATCTTAAAAATGAGATATAGGGCATTTTGGAAGTAAAGTTCTGCTTCGCCTGCTACCTGATAGCTGTTATCTGCAAAGAAAGCGGTAAGCCGATTCATAAATTGTTCAACATGTCCTGCTTCAACATCCTTCACAAACTCATCGACCATAAAGGCGGAATGATCACCTGCAGAACAGTATAGCGGTAGGAGGAAGTTAAGGAAACCTTCTTCCACTTCTTTGTTAGGGAAGCCTAGTAGGTATTTCTTAAACCTTTCGTCATAGCCTTTGATAGTGAGATAACCACTCTGGTATATCACAGGTATCGGATTGGTTGACAGTGAATCCACGCTGTTGATTACATCGTCTGATACCCTTTCCTTTGTCATGTCTGGCAAACGATAGTTGTGCATTTTCATCAAGTCAACTAGAAATGTGGGTGTGCCAGTCTCAAACCAGTAGTCTTTATAGCGAAGTCTTGACAAAGTGTTCAGTACGCTGAATGGGTTATAGATGCCTACTGTATTTTCCTCGAAATGATATCCGTCGTATCTTGCCTTCAGTTTTGCTATTGTGGCTTCTTCTGTATCGCCATTAGCTTCGGCTAATTCGCTGATACCTTCCTTGAAATTCGTAAGCAGTTCCTTCTCTGTCATTCCGCAGATGCTAATATAGCGGTGGTCCATCGAGATATCCGTCAGGTTGTTGAGGTCGCTGAACACGCTAACCTTGCCAAACTTGGTTACACCGGTGAGGAATGCAAACTTGATATATCGGTCTTGGGTCTTCAATACCGAATAGAATGCTTTCAGCTGTGCACGGTGTTCAGCCTGTAACTCTGGGTCGCGCAAGGTCTGAAGTATAGGCTTGTCGTATTCATCTATAAGAATTACAACACCACATCCTTCTTTCTCTGCAGCTCGTGCTATCACACCCTTGAAACGAAGGGCAAGTGTGGCTTCTGACTCACGGGTTCCATATTTGCATTCCCAAGTTGTGAGGTAGTCATTAAGAACTGTGTACAGACTGTCTTTCTCTCGAAAGTTGGCTGTGTTGAGATCAATATGGAAGATAGGATATTTCTTCCAATCTGTTTCCAAGTCATATATGGCTAAGCCCTCGAAGAGTTCCTTCTTACCCTGGAAGTATGCTTCCAAAGTAGACAGAAAGAGACTCTTTCCGAATCGGCGTGGACGACTGAGGAAATAGTATTCTCCCTCTGTCGCCAACTTGTACACGAATCGGCTCTTATCTACATACGAATATCCATTTGTACGTAGCTTTTCGAAATCTTGTATTCCTATAGGATATTTCATAAAATGACTCCTTTTTTATAGGTGCTTGATTATTCTTACTTACTCATATTAGCAATCGTAGCAATCATGGCGGCGATGCTGCTCATGCTGCTTCCCATACTCATCATTTCGGCGGTACTCATCTTGCGCTTCAGCTTAGCTGGGACGACAATCTCGCTGCCTGGCTGCACTTTGGCACCATGAGAGAGCTTGGCTACCTTGCCATTCATATAGATGATGTATGCCTTGCTCTTTAATGCATCTGAGGCAAAACCACCTGCCTGATCGATATAGTAGCTTGCCTTCTTGCCCTTTTCGTAGGCTACCGTGTTAGCAAACATTACGGCACCATTGATCTTTACCGTACCATTGTACTGAGGAATGACCAGACGGTCGCCCTCGCGCAAGATGATGTCGGCATCGCTGCCTGGGTTCGCCAGTGCTTCTGGAAGGTCGATACCTACAGGGTATTCGCTAGGTACATTGAACTTCTCTATATTGGTGCGCTCTACATCCTTAGAGGTCTGCGAGATGGCACTGGCATTGTTGCTGCTGGAGGCTAGCTGCAGAAGATTTTTCTGTATCTCTTCGCGCTGCATCTTCAATACTGCCTCCATGCGCTGCTTCTCTTGCTCGTTGGCTTTGCGGATGATGCGGGCTCCCTTGAGATATGCCTGGTCGGTAGCTCCACCTGCCTTCTTGAAGAGTTCACTCAGGCGGGCGTTGCGACGGTCTAATGTATAGAGACCGGCAAACATCACTTCACCGGTAATTGATACGTTCTGCTGCTCTACATACGCCGGACTCTGACGAATCATTACTTCATCAAATGGCATCAGCTTGAAGCCTGGAGTGCCGTCGATAACGAAGCCGTCTTTAAGAGATAGGGTGTAGGTCTTGGCGATAACGCTATCTGGACGTAAAGCCTTGGCATCCATTACTCTACGGCTTACCATTACATTAACGGTTGAAGCCTTGTCGGTCAAGCCGCCTGCCTGAAGAACGAAGTCTTCGAGGGTCTCATTGTCGGCATATTGATAGACGCCTGGATATTGTACTTCGCCACGGATGGTGAGGGTGCGCTCTACAATCTTTTCCTGTCGGGTAGGGATGAAGAGAACATCGTTTTCCTTCAATGGGATATCTGGAGTCTTGCCGTTCATAATGCCGGCAATGTCTACACTTACTACTTCGAGTGAGCGGTCTGACTTCATGCGGTGCATTACGGCACGGTTGGTGAAGGCTTCCTCTGTTAATCCTTCGGCATGCTCTACCAGGGTGCGTACGCTGTTGATCTGCTCGCCCAGATTGTACATGCCCGGACGGAATACGGCTCCTTTCACTTCTACGGTGTTGGCGTAGCGTGGCAGGATGCTGTCTACGCTGATTGAGTCGCCGTCATCGATACGGAAACTGGAGAAGTCAAACTCTTCTATATTATATACGGCACGTTCTCTGCCGGTCTTGCGGTTCAGTCTTACAGATTTCTTGTAGGCATCTCCTGTAAAACCACCGGAATACTTCAGAAGGGAATTGACACTCTCGTTCTTCTTCATTTCGTAAATCATCGGGCGCTTAACCTTTCCGGCGATGGTTACGAGACAATCGTATGGACCTACTACGATGACATCGTTGTCGGCAAGGCGGACATTACCCGTCAGTTTGCCGTTCAGAATATAGTCGTAAATATCAACAACCGTTACCAGTTTATTGTGTCTGTATACCTTGATGTTTCGCAATGTACCCAGATCGTTGGTTCCGCCAGCCATGTAGAGTGCATGGAATACGGTAGCGAAGGCAGAGAGGGTATAGGTGCCCGGAATCTTAACCTCGCCCATCACGTTTACCATAATGGTCTTGGTCTGTCCTACGGTAAGCTTGATGCGGCTTGAACGGTATCTGCTGCCAACGGTATTGCGCAGGCGAGCATTAGCCTGAGCTACGGTTAAGCCTGAAACGCTGACCGGTCCATAACCCTCAATGGTTACTTCACCATCTGGCGAAACGGTGCTCTCGATGGTTTTCTGAGAGGCGCCATAGATATCTATGATGACGGCATCGCCAGGCCCCAGACGATAGTTCTGTGGGGTAGAGATGTTCATATTTGGCTCGAAACTTAGGTCTTTGTTATTGAAGATGTCACGGCCGAAAACCTTACTGCGCTTCTGGTTGAGCTCAGCCTGCAGCTGTTTTACCATGGTAGCTGTATCGGGTACCAGGGCGTTCATTTCCTTGTTGAAATCTTCATAATCTGGGTTGGTTTCATCATAAGATGAGTAGTAGCTGTCGTTCTGCTTGCTCTGGATGCGATAATTGCTATAGGTTGAAGCCTGCTTCTCTTTGTCCTTGTCCTGGTAATCTTCTCTATGCTTACCATTGTTGGTCCGCATTCTCTTGTTGCCTGCATTTCCTGCAGCGGTTGTGCTGTAGAGCTCGTTCTGCTGCGACATCTTCTGATACTTATTGCGTACACGTCGAATCTGGGAGATGTCTACGCCCTTCTGCATCAGTTTGGTAACAATCTGAGAATTGGCTGTGCCACGCTCATGTTCTTTCACCACAAAGCTCATGACCTGATCATCGGTCATGTGTGAACTCTGTGCGAAAAGAGGCCCTGAAGACAGGACGAGCGCCAGTACAAGTATGATATGTTTCTTCATTATTATTCTTTTATCTTAGTTTAATTTATATAATAACTCGAAATGAGTTATTTTGTTGTAGTAGAAGATTGAAAAGATGTTAATAAAACAAGTAACCCAGGGTTCAACCCTGGGTTACTGATGTTCTGAGCGAGATACGGGAGTCGAACCCGCCTCACAGGCTTGGGAAGACTCTCATATATCTTGATAAGCCTCTAATACTGATAGTATTTGGTATAATCACCGGTTGCTTACTCACATATTACTCACAAAAATCGTATTTTACTGCACTTTTGTGAGTACATACACTATTCCAATTCGGTCTGTCGCAAACTTCACCAAGTTGATTTCCGTTGCAGACATAAAGTAGGCCACATACATATCACTTCCGTCAAAGTACACAGGAGAAGTACCTGTTTCGACAGTTCCGTCCTGTTTGTATGTGGTATCAGCCTTCCATGTCTTGTAGCTTCCGAACGGCATTGTCATCGGTCTGTCCGCGTCCCCATTGATTACTACCGAGAAGTCTCCCTCTGTGCGAAGGATGCCGCCATCTAAGAATGAAATTGTATTTCCCTTCTGAATGGAGTAGTGGTTTATCGGAATGGGGAAATCCTGAATCTTGCTCAGTTTCCACTTGCCGCTCATAACCTTGCTGGCATCAAACTTCTGTTCCTGTTTCTCATTGTCGTCATCATCGCTACTGCTACATGATGTGAATGATGCTCCTGCAAGAAGTATCATTGCTGCTAATAATACCTTCTTCATAATCCTTATATATAATAATGTTATACTTCGATTCCGTTATCTGCAAGAATCTTCCTGAGAAGACGAATCTCGCTGTCTTTTGACCTTATTATTTCATCCTTGGCATTGATGATCTGAATGAGCTGGGCATTCTTGTATTTGAGCGACTCTTCTTCCCGCTCTTTGGCTCTATCTGTTCCAGTTTCGATATTCTGGTTGTTATGATGGCCAAACATGCTTGCTATTACGGATGTCGGCGAGTTTGGGTTGTCTTTTGCATGCTGGATAGCTTGTTCTATTTGCGATTTTATCAGGTCATCGCTTATGTGAACACTCGGATAACTGCCAGACATTCTGTTTAGTTCCCTCGTCTTCTCCTCTAGTTTCTCAGGCAAGTACATCGGGCCGATGCCGGTTTCAAGCCACTGGTCGTTAACTAGCAATGAGTGTTTCATCTTACTTATGTCCATCTTGGTGATAGCGACCTTGCCGTCGAGCTTCCTACCGATATTACTTATATCGGTCACATTCATGAACTGCTGCTTGTTAAGCTGTTCGCACTTCATTACTTCCTTCAGTCTTTCTTGTAGTCCTGCTACACGATTTTCTGTTACTGTCATACACTTTTAGTTTTATATACGTAACTAAAACCGTTTAAAGTGCTAATAAAGGTTAATGGTACAAGAAAAACGTGTAAATCGCTTTGTTATTACACGAAATTCATGTACCTTTGCACTCGTTAACGGTCGAGTAACCAACAAAGCCGTTACAAACGGAGGCTTGTGCGACCGAAAGTACGTACCTTACATTGACACTGCAAATATACGACTTTTTTCGCATACCTCCAAATTTTTAATGAATTATTTAAGTAACAAAGATGAAAAAAGTTGCAAGAATAACAAAACAGGACATATTGGGCATCAAACCAGGAAAATTTGAAGTCTTCCTGCTTGAGTCCGCAAGAGCAGTTCGGTCGGCAGTAACATATGCTTATCAGCTCGCTCAATACGAAGATTTGCCGAAGGGCGTGCTTAAATACTCAACCTCGGCAGATTACAAGAACCATACAGCGATTATCACCGCTGTTCCGGTTGAGTAGTAAACTTAAATATGTAAAATATGAACGATATTCACTTAAAGAAGATTAGTCCGATGTTTGGGACTATTAGAATCGAGGGGACAGAGAAAGAACCTCTGTTTTGTGCAAGTGATGTATGTAAGGCACTTGGATTTTCAAATCCCTGGAAAGCTGTTGGTGATCACGTTGATGACGATGACCTAACGAAACGTGAGGTCATAGATTCCCAAGGAAGAAAGCAGAATACGAACTTCATAAGCGAGTCTGGTCTTTATGCCTTGATTTTTGGTAGCAAGTTACCACAAGCAAAGGACTTTAAAAGATGGGTAACGAGTGAAGTTCTTCCTAGTATTCGTCAAGATGGAGGGTATATGACCATGGCTGACGAAGAGTCCGAGGAAGACTTGATGGCTAGAGCTCTTATTGTCGCTAAAGCTACTCTTAAAAGGAGAGAGGAGCGCATAAAAGCACTAGAAACCGAGAATTATGCAAAGGATAAGGAAATTGTTGAGCTAAGTAGTACAATTTCTTATATGAAACCAAAAGTCAATTACGTTGATATGATATTGGCAAGTAAGGAAACTGTAACGACTACTCAGATAGCTCAGGACTACGGAAAGTCAGCAAAGGCATTCAATATAATGCTCAGAAACTATGGTATTCAGCACAAGGTCGGTGGCCAGTGGATCTTGTATGCGAAATATCTACCTTGCGGATATGTTCATTCCGAGACAGTTCCTATCGTTCATTCGAATGGAACATCAGGGTCTGTGATGCATACAAAATGGACTCAGAAAGGTAGGCTGTTTTTGTATGATGAGCTGAAGAGTCGAGGTGTTATACCGACTATAGAACAGGAATTGGTTAAAGATTAAGCGTATGCCTCGTAAGAAAGTATCAGTAGAGCCTGTCGAAAAGATATGGCTCTCTACAAAAGAGTTCGCCAAGTATATTGGCATGAGCACTGGTTATATACACGACTTGAGAAAGAGCGGTCAGATTCATCATTATATGATAGGTAACACCGCATTCTTTAAAAAGTCTGATATAGATGAGCTCATTGAAGAGCATAAAGTGTGTTGAAATATTGGTATGGTTAAAGTTATAGATTTGTTTCATTTGCTCGTGAGAGTATGATTGTTAGTTATTAGTTATTTGGGTTTTATCTACAGCGGTAGATACTTTGGGGCGATGTCTGTTCGTTTAGCTTATTTCGCCCCAATCAGACTGAGTAGCTCAGTTGGATAGAGCAGGTTGATTCCTAATCACCGGGTCGATGGGTTCGAACCCCTCCTCAGTCACACTCTTTTTTTAGTTCCGTTTAGTAGTTGAATTCCTCTCTGACGGCGCAAAGGTAAGTCCTTATACCTTATAAAGTAGGTCGTTCGGGCAGCGACAATCTTGCGTCAGATGAGAGTTTCATTGAGCGGACATGGAAGATAGTTCTTTGACATATTGATGCACAGAAATAGTATGCGTGGAAAAGAAGTAACTGGAGAGCATCAATGGATGCCGTGACCTGGCGAAAGGACGCACGACATACGAAAATCCAGCTAATCTGCATCAAGTAAGCAGACGGACTACACCGGAACGAAGAATTGTCGGTGCAAGCACTGCCGAAAACGTTGCAGTCTGGTAAATCCAAATGAAGTGAGAATTGCTCATTCATAAAATATAATCAAGAGGTTAGTAGTGTAACTGATGCACGGCGATAACAAAATGATACCGATCTTATCATCGCAAGAGGTTCTTCGTTGAGCCCTAGCCTCCAACGTATAATTCATTGTATTCAAATTTATTCAATTAAAAATGCAGCTCGTCTGTGAAGATAGGCTGCACACATCGCAGGTTGGAGCAGTTGGTAGCTCGCTAGGTTCATGACCTAGAGGTCACAGATTCGAGTTCTGTACCTGCCACAAATGTTTATTTTTAAAGCTCTAAATTGTTTATATGTGAAAAGATTGTTTCTTGCGTATCTGGTCTGAGAAGATAGGGTACGTCTATCTCTTTTAGAAGGAATTATTTTTTATTTCTGTGGAGAGTAGCTCAGTAGTAGAGCGCCGGGGGAAGGTTTCTTGGAGGTCGATGGTGCGAATCCATCCTCTCTTCCCAATTTTCTTTCATTTTTCAAGAATTTTGATTGGTTAACTTATGCGTCGCCCAGTAGCTCAACTGCATAGAGCCGTGGTACTATCCGCGAGGTTGGGAGTTGGAGTCTCCCCTGGGCTTCCCAAGTAGGTAAATTTCAAAAAATATTTTTTCATTAGCTGACAGAGGTCGGCTCTTTCTTATAAGTCATTTATATTTTAATTTGAGTATTAAATCCTCTTGCCTGTGAAGGTAGGAGGCACAAGCCGCATTAGCTCAGTTGGTCAGAGCGGTCTAAGGTACAGACAGGTCGTAGGTTCGAGTCCTGCATGTGGCTCACTTAATTGTGTGAGTGCCATAAATTACTAGTTTTTGATTATCTTTGGGAGTGAGGGAGTCAATTCTTCCTCCCCCCTTTAACATTGACTTCTACTCCATCTCACAATAACCACGTGCAATCACCTCTCCTGCCTTGCGTGGTTGGCTAAACGGAGAGGTTTTACTATAGATGAAAGTTAAAAACATAATAAGAATCAGTAAGGAAAACATTAATGCTCTTCGGAATCCGGAATGCGTTGAAAGCATAGAACAGAACGGAAGGGATATTACTGTTCGCCTTAAACCGGAATGTACGGACGGTAAGCTCGAAGCCCGAAAGGGTGAATATCTTGTTCAGTGGGGTAACAAAATGTGGCAGAGATATGGCTCTGAAGCTATCAATCTGCTTTCCAAAAATCCCGGAGCGGAGGCCGGCAAGACATGGGACGCGTAGGTTCAAAGAAGTATTACGCTCCTGACGGGAACGAATACGATTCAAGAGAGGAGTATCTGTACTTGCAGACCATCCTCGATGATCCTGGCATAAGCTGCATACATAGACAGGTAACCATCACGGCAATCAAGCCTGTATGGATGCTGAGACCAAAGCAGCTTAAGACCAAGGTCAAGTACGAGAGAAGGTCATTGCTTTACGGTCACAACTATACTGCCGACTTCGTTTACAGGGAAGGCGATAAGATTGTGATATGCGATGTCAAGAGCCTCTATACCTCAAAGCTCAGAGAGTTCTCGATTACAACAAAGGCTGTGGTGGCAAGACTTATCGCTCACAATAGGAAACGTCATAACGGCGAGTCTGTTGTGATATTCCGTAAGGCTATCAAGATAAAGAAGGATGAGTGGGAAATCGTTGATTATCCACCGTCCGATTGTGTTATTATATAATAAGGTGTAAAATTCTAAATGGTATGGTTATCATTATTATCAATAGTCTCATAGCAACAGTAGCTATGTTTGCTGCTATATCATTCGTAGCACATCTCCTTGGTTGGGATAAGGAAGACGAGTAAGTTTTATTCTAAATATTTTTAAATTATGAACAAAGGAAAGATTAAGTTGACTTTTGAAGTCGACCGCTTCAAGGTTATCCAGGTACTCGCAAAAAACTGTGAGTCCGCAGAAGAGTACAACGAGATGATGAAAATCATTGAAAGTACTGATGAGGTCGTTCGTGAGGATGCTTCGCTTGAAAAGACTCATTGTTTACTGATTCTCGATAGATTGTTGCACAACAATCCTAAAGCTCTCCTCGGTGTTCGTCTTAAGAAAGAGAAGACTGAGATGGAAGCTCCTGGTGAGAATGAAGAGGGAACCGAAGAGGTCGCCGGCGCAATCGAGATTACTGGCGAAGAGGCAAAGAACTTCATGGATTTCGTCAAGAAGTTGGTTGCAAAAAAGAAGGAGGGCGAGTAATGGGCGTAGTATCAAAGTACGGCAACCTGTATGATGTCAAGAAGAACATCATCTGCCACGCTCCTGTCACTTCTTCTCATTTCGAAAGTATTTGGAAGAAGGGCAATGTGCTTCCTATGATGAATGGCGTAACAACACCGGAATTGTTCGGAATTCACGCGGACAAGAAATTTAAGCGTGGACGCTGGCGCCGAGTATTAACACATTAATTCATATAACAATGGCAAAAGAAAAAGCAACTATCTCTGCAACACTAGGTCACGAGTATGAGGACCTGGATGAACGTGAGGACTTCCTCGCCAACAACGCTGACTCAGTTGAGAAGATGGAGTTCATCAAGCGATTCAACTCTGATGAGCTGATGAAGAAGAAGGATCTGTTCGCTCTTCAGTCTGCACGTGCATCTGACATCGAGGAGGAAATCAAGGATTTCCGTGAGCAGAAAAAGGCAGAGCTGAAGCCTATCAAGGAAGAGATTTCTTCTCTCCTTAAGGAAATCAAGCAGAAGGGTAGCATGGTTAACGAGAAGGTTTACAAGTTCGTTGACCGTGAAGCAAAGATGACTGCCTTCTATGACAAGGAGGGTAATCTTGTTTCTTCCCGTCCGGCGACACGTGACGAGCTCCCTAGCAATGTATACTCAATTAACCGTGATAAGCAGGCTATGTAGTCTGCTTTCACTTTGTTTTAACTTTTAGACATTTTATAAAATGGACAATGAAAAAATGCAAGTAAATTTTGCTCCTGGACAGGATCATGCGGAGATTGTTCTCCGTGAGGTAGGTAACGAGAACCCTTATAAGCTTCCTGCAAAGGAGCCTCTTAATCTTCAGGTAGACGGTGTTATTACCTGCGTCTATGCCTTCCTTGAGAAGCGTTGGGGTACAGAGCAGATTGACAAAGAGCATACGCATATCCTGGTTAATCGAGAGAAGCTCGTTGTTACTCTTGTTACAAACGAGAATGATGAGCGCACTACACAGACAATCATCGGCTCTATTCAGCTGTCTCGTCAGTTTGCGGGATTCCATATCAATGACGGTCAGTTGTGGAAACCGGTACAGCTTGGTGACTTCTTCCGACTCAACCGTTCTTTCTTCGAGACGAAGGAGAAGAACATGGAACTCGTCAATCTCCTCAAGAGCTTCTCGGCGAAGGTTCAGACAACAATCAAGAAGGAATACAGCGACAATGGTTCCGTGACTGACAACTATGAGAAAGCTGTAGACTCTAATCTTCCTCCATCGTTCACTATCAATATTCCTATTTTCAAGGGCGCAGAGCCTGAGAAGCTTTCAATTGAGACTATCGCTCACGTCGAAGGCAACATGGCATTACTGACGCTTATCTCTGCTGATGCAGAATGTATCATCGAAGAATCCCGCGACAAGATCATCAATACGGAGCTTGATAAGATTCGTAAGCTCTGTCCTGAGATTCCTATTATGGAAGTGTAATGACAGAAATGGATAACAGAATAGCAAAAATGCCCGCCAAGATGGCCTTTGCTGTACTTGACTTGCGTAAGGTGCATGCGTGCATCATGGAACTTCCACGAAGCAAGTCGGTACAGCTGGCCCGAAAGGCGGCATACCTCAACTACATTGAAGGTGAGGGTAGAAAACTCGGTAAGGTTCCACTTCATTATGAACGCCTTAATGAAAAGGGCGAAAGCGTGACGGTGGAAACTTACTTCAGATATTTAGATAGAATACATTAATCATTCCCGGTATGGCAAACAGTAGATTCGCTCTCCACTATAAGAGGAGTTGTCACGATTGTATCTTCCTTCAGATTTGTACTGATCCTAACGCAAGCTACAATGGAGATTACGTTTGCAAAGACTGGGAATGGAAGTATCAGTGATTAATTTTTAAATTTTAAACGCAAAATGAGTAATACACAAGTTGCGACACAACAAAACAATATGTCGCTCGGTGAGTTAATGCACTCACCTGCCGTAGTTGGAAAACTCAACGAGGTTTGGAATAGCCCACAAATGGCTAATAGCTTTATGAGTTCGGTTATCAGTGTGGCTAATGGAAATCCACAACTTCGCAATGCTGAACCTATGAGCATTATCGGTGCTGCCATGGTCGCTGCAACAATGCAGTTGCAGGTCATACCTACACTTGGGCAGTGCTATATCATTCCTTATGGAAAGAAAGCACAGTTCCAAGTTGGTTATTTGGGATTGCTCCAACTTTGTCAACGAAGCGGTCAGTTTAAGAAAATCCTCGCTGCTCCTGTTCATGAAGGTGAATACGTGTCTGGTGATGAGTTCGATGAAGAGTATGTCTTCGACAAGAAACAAAAGAAGTCAGATAAGGTTATCGGTTATATGGCTAAGTTTGAACTTCTCAATGGTTTCACAAAGGTTGCTTATTGGGATATTGACAAGGTAAAGGCTCACGCTACAAAGTTTAGCCAAGCTTTCAGAGCTGGATTCAATTCTCCTTGGAAGTCTGATTTCGATGCTATGGCTCAGAAGACGGTTCTCAAATCAATCTTGAAGTTTGCTCCTAAATCAATCGAAATGCAGAATGCGGTTACTTTCGACCAATCGGTTATCAATACCAATACTTCTGATGTTCAAGATTTGGATATTGATGCTTTTGCTCCAGAGTATGTTGATAACATCGAAAGCGAGAAGAAAGAGAATATTGCTGCAAAGGCTGCCGAAGCTGCCAAGGCTGATGCCGCCAAGAAGGAGGAACAGAAATGAGTGAAGAGGTTTGGAAAGATGTCGTAGGGTACGAGGGTGATTACATAGTTTCTAATCTCGGGAATGTTATGTCATTAAACTATGGTGGCGTAAAAGGGAAAAAAAGTGTTGATAAAACGGCAAATGTTTTCGGCTGGGTATTATTACGTGAACTTAAAATGCAAACCTGTACCTCTACATAGGATTATCGCTATGGCATTTATTCCAAACCCGCTCAATAAACCTCAAATAGACCATATAAACACAATAAAAACGGATAATCGTATAGAAAATCTTAGATGGGTTACTCTTAAAGAAAATATGAATAACCCATTAACAAGAAAGCATGCGAGTAATGCAAGAATAGGATATAGACCTTCAAAAGAATCTGTTGAAAAAATGCGCACTTCTTTAAGAGGTCGTAAATTATCCGAAGGGCATATTCTTAAAATGAGGCTAACAGGAGAACCTGTAGCTATGTTTTCTTTAGATGGCAAATTTATTCGTAAGTTCGCAGGTGCATCTTTTGCGAAAGAAGAATTAGGTGTAGCTATCAATGGTGTTTCTGAATGCTGCAATGGTAATAAGCACACCTGTGGAGGTTATATGTGGAGATGGTTAAAAGACTATAAAGGTGGCAATATTGAACCGTATGCAAGAAAATACGAAGGTCGTGGTAAAACTGTATTTGTTTACGATACAGACAAAAACTTTATATGTACTTGCAGCTCTACATCAGATGCTGAAAGAAAATTTGGGTTAAGTGATTCTTCGATACAGCGTGTTTGTTGCGGTCACCAAAAAACATCACATGGTTTAATTTTTAGTTACAAAAGGTTATGATAACAGATAATATTCAGCAACGTTCAATAGAGTGGTACAGGATTCGAATGGGAAATTTTCTGGTAGCCGCATTTCTGATTTAATGAAATGCGGCAGAAAGAAAGATGAAACATGGTCTGAAACGGCTCGTTCTTACATTTATCAGGTTGCGGGTGAAAGATTGTTTAATGAGAAATTCCTCGAAGATGATGGAATTTTTCAAGACTATCTAGACTTGACATCTGTATCAACAAAAGCAATGCAGTTTGGATCTGATCAGGAGGATGCTGCAAAATCTTTATTCATGCAGATGAACTTCCCTGAAGGTGAGATTACTGAGCTTTCTTCCTGCAAACACGATACAATCCCTTACTTCGCGGCTTCTCCTGACGGAGCAATCTATGGTCGTGACGGTGGCGATATTAAGATTATTGAGGTTAAATGCCCGAACATAAATACTTATATGAAGTACCGAACTCTCATCCACGATGCCGCATCGCTCAAAGAAGCCGAGCCGAAGTATTACTGGCAGATGATGGCTGAGATGAGTTGTACCGGCGCTAAAGGCGGAATATTCATCGTATATTGTCCTTGGCTGTCAAAGCCTATTCACTGGGCTGAGATAGACAGAGTAGAGGATGATATCAAGCTGATGGAAGACAGAGTAATACTCGCAAACGATTTTATTAACGAAATCATAAATAATTAAATGGCAGAAATAACAGGAAAAATTATAGCGGTGTTGCCGACAAAAAGCGGAACATCTGCTAGGGGAACACAATGGAGTTCCCAAACTGCGGTCATCGAAACTCACGAGCAGTACCCTAAGAGGGTAGCTTTCGATGTTCTTGGTGACAAAATCACAGAGTTTAACTTGCAGGTTGGTGAGGAAGTGACAGTATCATTTGACATCAACGCGCGTGAGTTTAATGGAAAGTGGTGGAACTCAGTGAATGCTTGGCAGGTCGTTCGTCAGAGCGGTCAGCAGGCTCCTATGCAGGGCGGCTACAATATGAATCCTCAGACTGGCGCCCAGACAGCACAAGCAGCTCAGCAGGTAGCTATGGCCGGAGCTTCCGGTCAAACGAATTCGAGTAATCCTCTTCCACCAAATCAGCCAGCACAGCCACAAGGAGATTCTAGTGATCTCCCCTTTTAGCCTGCCAGACAAGCTGAAACTGATTAAAGATACATTCAATGCTGAAATAGTATGATGTATAATACCAAGAATCCTCTTGAAGTGCAGAATCTCAGACTGAAGATAGAGAAGCTGATTGAGAAGCAGAGTATGGTAGAGGTCGTGGAAAAGAAGGCGAAAACGCTTCAACAGTTGAAGTACCTTCACACGATACTCGCTTACTTCGGATTGCAGACCGGCAACACTCTAGATGAAGTCAAGACCTGTTACTTCAAGAGGATTGTTAATAGAGACTTGTTTGTGCGACAAAAGCACGATGATCTGCTCGGAACAGACAGGGAATACGTAATATCGACCGCAAAGCTTACGAAAGAAGAGCTGTCTGAGGCTATCGAACGTTTCAGAAACTGGTCTAGTAACATAGCCGGCATATATATTCCTTCTTCTGAGGAGTACATCGCGCTTCTGCACATCGAACATGATATTCAGAATTCCAAACAATATTTATAAACAATGATGTTACCTAAAGAAATCAGACAGAAGTCGAGTGAGCTTTTCCCGAATGACCTGGAAAAGCAGAAAATCTTTTGTATGGGCGCTGCCTTCTCCTTAGGAAAAGATTTATCTGACTTTGAGGCAGAAGAACAGCAGGCAGAAGTGGTCGAAGAAGTTAAACCTCAAGAGGAAATCTACATTTGTCAGGAGGCTCTTGATATGTGGCTTGCATACAAGAAAGAGAAGCATCAGACTTACAAGCCACGAGGGTTAGAAGCTCTTAAAAAGAAACTCCTACAGTTATCGAGCGGAAATCCAGAATACGCAAAGGTCATCGTTGAGTACTCAATGGGAAACAACTACGCCGGGCTATTCGCTCCCAAAAACAATAGCATAAATAGTTATGAACAACAGCAACGAACTTTCAACAAGATTAATTCAATCCTTGCCGACTGAATGCAAGCAAGCGGTGGAAAAATACGGTGGACAATATGCGCTATTCCTGGACAAATATCCTACCTTGCAAAATCGAACAGATGCAATTACATCTGTATATGATTCTGTAGCTAGAGGCGGTATGTCGTTTGTTAGTATTGATAAGTACTTCAAAGAGGGTGCAAGCGAGTTTTGGATTAAGATGATGCTCATTGACTTGTTTATGGTTATTGGTGCTATTGATTCGACTACTCCTTACCAGTTCAAGGCGATGGCGCAGCGTATCAGACAAGAATACTATCACCTTACGCCTAGTGAACTTACTAGATTCTTCTACGAGTTTTCTATGGGTGAGTATGGCGAAATCTATGTAGGAAAGACAGTAAATCCTCAAAAACTTTTTATAGCTCTCGACAAGTATATGTGTAAGGTATACGAAAAGAGAGCTGAAATTGATTCTCAAAAGTTAGCCGAGAAACAAAAGAAAGAAGATGAGGAATCTAGAAGAAATGCAATATCCTACGAAGAACATTGCCGCTTAAAGGGTGTCGATATTGAAAAATCACCTCTTGAAAAACTAAAGAGAAAACTTGAAAAAGAATCAAAACGAGACCAAAATGGCAGACGCAAGTAAAATGGCAGAGGAATGGCTCAGTGAGCATCCTGACGCGACACCAAAAGAAATATGGTTAGCTGGTTATTGGAAATCTACAGATAACTGGTGCAACCGAACAAAGTAAATAATAAAAACAAATAATTATATGGAATATCTAGAATTTGAAACATTGAATTTCATTCAGAGAGGAAGAAGAAAAATAGGTCTTATTCCAAAGAATGTGTTTACCATCACGTCAAACGGAAAAAACTCTGTTAGGGCTATGTTTAGTAGAGAGCTGACTGAGGAAATAGAACGGTTTAAGTTCTTGGTGGTGAAGAGAAACCCGATGACTATGCAGGATTATCTTGTGTTCAATAATGATTCTGGAATGAGTATTATCTATAGCAAGACCGATAAACGTGCATCTATTTCATGCAAGGATTTTTGTTTATACTTACAAAATAAATACGGAAAAGGAGATACACATTTCCGAATGAAGATAAGCGATAATAAGTACAATTCTTCTTCTTACGCTACATATGAGATTGTTGGCAAAACACAGGAGTAACCAAACACACAGAATTATGAACACAGAACATAAGAAATTAAATGCAACAACTAAGCAGGCGGCAGTACTGATAGCTTGGTATCACTGGTGTATAACAAAGAATACAGCAAAGGTAATAAATAATGCGGTACACAAGCTGCCCTGGTTGTTCATCGTGGTAACGATAGTAATATCGTTCATAGTTAGCTTCGTATTTATTTCTAAGGCTAGAGCGGAACGGGATAGCTATAATCAGAAATTAGTACACACAACACAGCAGCTCGATAGCTATGTGGCTGCATACGGAAACATTAAATCAAAGTAATATGAAGAAATACAAACATACAATAGTGATGATCCTGCTTATCATCGCAGCAATTATCGCAGGTTACGGGTTCATCTGCTTCATGGTTGAACATATTTTCCTTTCGCTCCTGATGCTCTTCTGTATCAGTTGCGCATTGGCAGTAGAGAAGGAGGTGTAGGGATGTCGGCATATAATTTCACACCGAAAGGGGCATTCTTCATCAACTACAAGGAGCCTGACAGGGAAACCGTAGACCATATCACTTCGCTCTATTACCTCATTATCGGTTCTCTCGCTACAATCACGCAGACGGCAATCAAAGATTTGCACGACAATCTCAGTGAGAGGAAGGACCTGTTTAAGCATGAACTTAAGTATCGCATAAAGGAGGCATTCTCCCGTTCTGAGACTCTTATAGGTATATTCAAGAAGTATACTACCGAGATTTCGCAGTATGAACTCTGGCTTGATATTACAGACAGCATGGAGGAAGACTTGAAGATTGATATACAGAGACTCTTCTATACGACCGACAACATTCTTCTGAAGAACAACATCAAGGAACACAAGCTTCAGGCGTATGCATGCGTAGCCTACAACCTGTCAATCATGCTGCACGATATGTGTACGAAGTTTGATGACGTTATGAGTGAACGTGGCATCAGTTCCGGCAGCATAAGACCTTGCGGAGAATTCATACAGTCTATGTATGGCATGTATGCCTCGATGAGGGAGGTTGCCAGGATTCTCATACCGGACAAGGATGCTGAATACTTCAAGGAAGATGGTCAGATTTACAGGGCTTTGCAGGTGGTTGCAATGAAGGTATGCAATCCGGAAAGGATAGACAACGCTGCCGACGAAGGACTGAAGCTTAATGGCGTTGACTACCATGGTGAAGAACACCAGAATAACGCATTCCTACCTTGGAATGGCATCCAGGTAAACTTCCTGTCACGTAACTTCGATAAAATGTCAGATGAAGAGCTCGCAAAGGCTCTTGGGCGATCAGTTGGCGCAGTAAAGGCAAAAATGAGACAACTTAAATTAAAACGCAATAACGATTAGGAGGTGTAATTATGGAAGATTTACCTATTGGGTCAAAAATAGTCTTAAAGGTGGTTGAGACAGAGAAAGAACAATGTAATGGCTGTTTCTTCGATGAGATATGTAACAATATCTATGAGAATGTTTGCGGAGATTTTGACTGTAGCGCAAGCACTAGAAAAGACGGAAAGGCTGTTCAATTTAAAAGAGTGAAGTGATATGGAAGAAAAGATTAACATAGCTGAGATACTAAGGGATAAGCCAGTAAATACGAAGCTATATTCTCCTTTGTTTAGTGAAGTATTTTTTTTACATGTAATTGGCTGTTCTATAGCTGTGGAACATCGTGGAGGTACATCACTATTCTTTAGTAGTGGCAAATTCTATGATTACGATGGAGCAGAGCCGTTATTATTCCCTTCCAAAGAAATGCGAGACTGGTCTAAGTTCGCATGGAAGAAAGGAGACATTCTAGTTAACAAAGATGGAAATGCACATGTTATCTTCGAGGGGTTTGATGATGATACCTACGAAACTTTCAATGGTAATAATTATCTGTGGAAAAATGAGGGTATTACAATGTGCTTCGGAGAGTATGAAGACGAATTGCCAACATCAGATTTCAGCAAAGCAAACAAAGAAGACGCTCAGAAATACATCCGCCAAATAGAGAAAAGACTAGGCTATAAGTTAAACTTTGAAAATTTGAAAATTGAAAAGCCTGAGTTCAAGGATGGAGATGTTTTGTTCGTGAAATGTAATGACAGTGCTTTTATTGAAATCTTTGAGTACTCTAAAAAGAATGGTGACTTATGCGACCACGCTTCACTAGACACCACAAATCAGTTTTTAGATATTAGTGGTAAATGCATAATACGTAAAGATGAAATCACAGAACTTCGCCTTGCTACAGAAGAAGAGAAAAAACAGTTCTTCTCAGCTCTCGCAAAGAAAGGCAAGGCTTGGGATGCTGAGAAGAAACAGATTGTGGATTTAAAGCCAAATGTTGAACTCAAGCCATTTGATAAGGTTGTGGTACGAGATACAGAATATTCTACATGGTGTGCTGATTTATTTAGTCATATAGATGAAGACTACAGATATGCGTGTGTAGGTGCTACTTGGAGTTTTTGCATCCCGTACAACGAGGAGACAGCAAAGCTGATAGGTACAACAAATAACGTGGAGGACTAGGTATGGATATAAGGAAATTAATAGGCAGTAAGGCATCTGTCCCATCTATAGACTTCAATCAAGTAGTTAAGAGTGATAACCTCCGATACTGGAGAATTAGCAAAGCTACTTGGGAGAAAGATAAAGTAGAACTTCATATTACCTTTGAAAAAGATGGTATACAAAGTTCCTTAGATAAGACCTTTAACACAATAATGGAAGCTGTTGAGTATTTCTACAACTTTCTTAAAAAAATTTGATCATGATAGACGATAAGAAAATAGAAGAAACTGCTAATAAGCATATTGAGACAGAGTATGCTAGATACAATAGTGGCGAGGTTGAGGAAGAAATGATTTGTCTTAGGGGCAAAGATAGCTTCAAAGAAGGTGCTAAGTGGGCTATCAATGAGTTCTTGAACGATTTGAATGAATTGCTTCACCCTGCTAGCGAAGTTCCTCGAAATGATAATGGTAAGATTCTCGCATTCTCAAAAGTTAATAGTAATATTAAACTATACGATATGAACGCTATGTTAAATGAAACTGCTTGCGACACATATCAAGAAATGTGGGAAATTAGAGTAAGAGCATATACTTTTACTGATTGGATATTCGTGGAAGACCTACTTGATTTAATCAAGAAAGGAGGCAACCAATGAAAATATTTGTGTTTGATGTTATGCTTGACGGAAGATTCATCTGCACATTAAAGTACAAATATTGTGCGCTCTTCCCGATAGATTTTGAAGAATTAGAGAAGTTTGTCCTCTTAAAGAGACCTACTTTGAGAGGTAAGGATTTTAGAATTGTATTTTGATTATGAAACAGAAATTATTAAATATCAAGCACAAGTTAATCGCTTTATGGTGGTTCTTAACAAGAAAGAACTACTACCTTCTGTCATACAATGGCAGAGTAGGTAAGACATTGGAAAGCACTAATATTGTAATTCCCGAGTTCATTGAATGGGTAAGAAAGAAGCATGGTGTGCCTACTAATCATGAGATAATCATGGAGCTGAAGAATATTGGCAACCTCTGTAGAAGCACAGATATTCTTGCATATAATGAGATTAAGGTATTGATTGAGAAACTTGAAAAGTAAAGCGTATGTTGTACGAAGCAAAACAGGGAAGTAAGGCTGATGAATACATTAAGAATATTCTCGATGCTGAAGAAAAAGAGTATCAAGCCTACATGAAGAGAGTAGAAGAAGCCGTAGGCTTCGAGTTTGAGAAGTGGCAAGGTTATCAGCCTAACCGCAGTCTGCTGCGAGAGTATGAGATAACCGCTATCTGGATACCGTCCGAGCGTTTCGACACATTGGATGAAATGGCATGGAGAAAGATAGATAGCCGAATGTTTGAGGATGGCCATTACGTAGCAATAAAGCCCAACAAGCGTTGCAAGCAGGGTAAGGCTATCGCTGCCGTTCTTGCCTCCTACAAGGCTGTCACCAGCCATTTCGATATATTGAAGGAACTGAATATCGAAGTTCCGCACGTCAGCCGATTCTCCATCACCCAGCTTTTACGTCACAAAGAACGCATTTTCGTTTACTTCGATGATAGTATTAGAGCTGAGAAGCAAAATCAAGACTTCGTGGAAATCACGATAGGTGAGTATGAGGATTTCATTAATAGCAAAGATTAGAGCGTATGAATAAATTAGAATATATTCCAGGAGATATAGTAAAAATTGAATATGGAGAAGCTACTGGAAAAATAGGTTTCGTAACAAATACTTTTTAAAGAAGAAAAGGTTACTATAGTCTTGTCGTATTTATTGGTAAAGGGTTTCAAGGTTCTTCTAACGACGATTGGATTCTAACTTATAATGATGGGGTATCTCCGATTCCTATCACTACAGATATTCTAGAAAAGAATGGATGGAGAACACAAAACAGATGGTACTATTACTTAGATGTAGCAGAAGGGTTTATTTCTTATATTGGGATAGACTTTAAGCATAAATCTAATAAAGGTCATCTATATGTAGAGGCTAATGGAAATAATATGGTAGAAATACAATACTGCCACGAACTCCAGCACCTTCTCTTTGGTCTTGGTATTAATCACGAAATGGAGGTATAGGTATGGAAGTAATAATTAAGAAAGTCTACAAAGCTGTATATAGCTGGAGAGACGATTATGGTTCTTGCAAATGTATAGAAATACCTAAAGGTAGCATCAATAAACTCATCGGAAGGGAATTATCTTGGAGCGATGAGCCAGTAGAACTTAAATAAGAATAATATGATATTCTATAGATTTGGTGAAATACCTAAAAATGAGAAATCATGTATTTGGAAAGGTGAAGAAAAAGTTGGGGAAGAATTAGGAGTTTCGGTTTATGAAGCTCATAAAAACATTAATGGGTTATATTCTCCAGTTTTACCTATGCCTACTAATACGAGCGCACTTGATACTTTTCTCCATTTAATAAGATATTATAGTGGAAAGAAATATTTAGTAAAAGGTGATGTTCTTCCATTTGTTGGAACAGATGGGGAACCCCTTATCAAAAATGTAAAAATATTAAAAGAATTATAGAGTATGAAGAAACAAATAATCTTAGACGAACAAGATATGAATGAGTTTACAAAGATTTTCGCAAAGACAATAGAAGATGAAGCTATCAAACAGATAGAAACCCTATCTAATAGCGAGGCTTACAATAGTTGTAAAATAATAATAATGCCAGATTGCCATGCAGGTAAAGGATGCACTATTGGCACGGTAATAGAGCTTGATAACAGAGTAGTTCCTAACACTGTTGGAGTAGATATAGGCTGCGGCATGAAAGTCGTAAGACTTGGTAAAGTTGATATTGACTTGCAGAAATTTGATGAAGCAGTCAATAAGTTGATTCCGTCTGGTTTTAATGTCAACGAGGGAGAAGTATCAGCCTACATAAACGGATTGGTTGATGGTTGTATGTTTGGCAAATTCCGTGTTTGGGATTGTCTTACCAGCATGGAAATAGTATATCGTTCTGTTGGAAGTCTTGGCGGTGGCAATCACTTTATTGAGTTAGATGCAAATGAAGAAGGAGAGAAGTTTCTTGTGATACATACAGGAAGTAGAAACCTTGGTGTTAGGGTATGCAACTATTACCAAAAACTTGCCTACGAGTATTGTCGTAAGAAAATAGCTGATAAGTCTGAGGTTATTGCCAAGTTGAAAAGCGAAGGAAGAGAAAAGGAAATACAGAGTGCTATCAAGTTGTTAGGTACTAGAAATATTAGCAAGGAACTTTCTTACTTGGAGGGCGATTTGCTTGATGATTACTTAAATGATATGCGTATAGTTCAGAAGTATGCCGAGCATAATAGAAGAATTATAGCTAACAGACTCGTCAATGCTCTAGGTGTGGATATTGACCCAAATTCAGACAAGCATTCTTTTACAACCATTCACAACTATATAGATACAGACAATGGCATATTGCGAAAAGGAGCTATCAGTGCAAAGAAAGACGAGATTGTCATTATTCCTATGAATATGCGTGACGGTTCTCTTATCTGTAAAGGTAAAGGAAACAAGGAATGGTTATGCTCAGCCCCACATGGAGCAGGTAGATTGATGTCTCGTACACAAGCGAAGAAAGAGCTATCTATGGATTCTTACAAGAATGAAATGAATGGTATTTATTCCACATCAGTTTGTGAAGAAACCATTGATGAAGCACCTATGGCATACAAGCCAACCGAAGAGATTGTTGAGTTAATCAAACCTACGGTTGATGTCATTGATGTCATTAAACCAATTTACAACTTTAAAGCAAAATTATAATGAGCAAGGAAACATTTGACTTCTCGGAGGCTCTGAGAAGAATGAAGGAAGGAAAGAAAGTGAGAAGAAACGGCTGTTATTTTAGTTTGTCTATAAACAAGTATAAAGAAATATCCATCTTGTACCAACAAAGTTCCATAGAATCATTCACCCATGTTGTACCACATTATTGGCATTTCTTCTCCTTGGATGATATTCTTGCAACAGACTGGGAGGAGGTGTAAGGATGAAGAAGAAAATATTGACCCTCACCATCAGCAAGCAATGGTTCGATATGGTAGTATCGGGCAAAAAGAAGGAAGAGTATAGGGTGATTAAAGGTTATTGGGCAAAACGACTTCTTTTAGTTCGCTCAGAACTTGAAGAGCCGTTTGAGAAGATGAGCAAAGAATGTGCTGAAAATTGGGATAGTATTAGCATAGAAATGGCTAAGCATTGCTTTATTAGCCCATACTACAAGACTGCGCCATACACCCACGTTCTCTTCATCAACGGCTACCGCAAGGATAGTCCACGTATCGAAAAGGAGATTGAGAGTATCACCATTGGCAAGCCTAAAAAAGGCTTATGCCCCGACAAGTGGCTTGATACTGAGTTTTTTATCATTAAATTCAAGTAGCGTATGACAAACGAGGAATTTTTCAATGCCCATATGGGTGAGCGAGTTCTTTATAAAGGTAAGGACATCGGGGCATACGTAGCAGGTTATGTAGAGGAAAAGTATATTATCTTAGGATTTGATGATTATACAGGCTGCATTCTGTGCTTCACTTCAAAAGTGAAAAATCTTTGTGACATATATCACTCATACCGATTCGCAAAATTGAAGTATTTGGAAGTGATAAAACATTAGTAATATGGAAAACAAATTATGTTGCGGTAACTGTCATTGGTTTGATAACGAAGACGTTTACGACGTAGGATGGTGCAGTAATAACGAGCATGAATCATCTTGCGACCAAGTGTGTAGTGAACATGAATTTTAAACTTTAAATATTTAAATGGAAAATAAAGAATTGACACTTAATGAGTATCAGAAGGCTGCAATGACTACTTGTATGCCTAGTTGTGAGAACTTTAGCTACATGACTCTTAATCTTATGGGTGAACTTGGAGAGTTTACTTCGAAGATTGGTAAACTTATCCGAAAAGGAAAGGCTCATATCGAGAATAGTAAGCTGGTGGTTCACGAGGATGTAACGGAGGAGGAGATCAAGGCAATTCGTGCCGAGCTCGGAGATTGCTTTTGGCAACTGAACGGAATATGTTCGGTATTTGGATGGAATGCAAATTCTATCTGCCAGGAAAATCTTGATAAGCTTGCTTCCCGAAAGGAGAGAGGCAAGATTGATGGTAGTGGTGATTTTAGATAGATAGCTTATGCTTATAAAAAAAAGTTTGTGAAAATACATGAATATCACAGATGAACAGAAAACGTATATAAAGGAACACCCTTACGAATCTCCTTACGCAATGGCCAAGAGCTTCGGTTGCGCAGTACAGACTGTTTACTGGTGGCTACATAGGCTGCATGGGGATTCGTTCAAGGACGCAAGAAAAGAGCAAAGAGAGAAGATCAGGGAATCTGTCCGTAAGCTATATCCGGATTACTCTTCTTCCGAAATTTCCAAAGAGCTTGGGATAACAAAGTCATGCGTAACAAGCATAGCAAAGTCACTAGGCGTTACTCATACCCAGGAAACGGAAGAAAGACTTCGGTTGAAATGTGCTCAGGCAATAGTAAGACCTGAGGTAATAGCTAAACGTTCTGAATCTCTAAAAAAGACGCTTAAGCTTGACAGGTACAGAGCAGCGAACGGAATTAAACAGAAGACACAACGCAAGTTCAAGACCATTCCAAGCAGATGTCTCTGTGCAAGGAACTATCTCTGCAATAAATACAACTACTTCTACGACAAAGATTACGGAGAGCTGCTTACCGTGTTCTACGACAGCGAAACCAAAATGTTGACAGAAGAGCAGCAGAAACACTACGAGACGAAGTATGGTATCAAGTTCCTCCAGGGAGCTGAAGAATAATTTCTGTGCATTATCTATATTGTTTAGGGGTGACTACACATCGCGTGCGGTCACCCCTTTTTGTTTATAAATCAATAACCAAATAAAAACATTAGAAAAAACTAAGAACGTTTGTGTAGCTTTAATTTCCAGTATATCCAACCTAAAAATGCGAGAATGCCTATGAAAAGACAAACTGAAGCTATCTTACCTATATTCAAAAATGCCCTGTCAGTCCTTGATAGTTGTTTCTCTACATATGCTTTATCTTTCGATATTTTACTTATCACTGAGGCTAATGAGTCGCACTTGCTATGATATATCGCAGCACTATCCTTGTATTCCTTAAGACTAGAAATACTATCTCTTAGTATCTGCACGTCCTCTTGCGATATTTCGTGATATTCGTAGTGAAATTTATCCTCACCAACCTTGTTGCCGTTCGCGTCATACTTCGAAGCTGTACTATCCTTGATATGTATCTTCTCTTTCGTAGTTGACTTCACGGATTCCTTGTGCGATACTTTATATGATTCCAACTCTTTAATAAGTCTTGCATTGAAGAGTGAATCCCACTTAGCCTCGTTACGTTTATCAGTGATGTATGTCTGTTTTTCTATCACACGTTCTTTCGTCTTACATCTACAGAACATTGATAGAATCAGCATTGCTACTGCAATGGCAATTACAACCCTTGTTATCTTATCAATCAGTTTCATAAGCTACTGAATTACAATCGTTACTTTTTCCTTTTTATCCCAAGCTGTCTTCATAGTCTGAATGAGCTTGCTAGTCCATAATCGAGAATCGCTAACCCATCCTTTCTTATCGTTTTTACCGATAAGGATACACCCCTCTGTGTCTTTTGCAGAGTTACCGGAATGAATACGGATACCATCGAACCCTGGCACATCCTTCAATAATGGAAGCATTTTCTTGAATCTGTTAGAGTAGGTATATACGCATTCATAGCTGCCGATTGGTATTGCAGTCTGCCCATATACCTTTTTGTTTTTGATTTCGTTCAAATCCATTTTTTGATTCAATCCTCTGTCTGTATCTTCAAGAGTATTGCATCCGAACAATTTTCCATTCACGTACAGACGGCTAATAGTATATCCATCCTTTTTCCAAGCTCTATCAATTAGTACTTCCATTTTTGTTTTCCTCCTCTTTTTTATCAAACTCCTGATTCAATCTCTCCAATATCGGTTTCCAATAACTAGGCAATGCCTTTGCAAACTCGAATCTCAAAATGTAGTAAATAACTCTGAATGCTACATTCTTAGGGTATGCCTTGATGAGGTTTTTGAACGCGTTGCATAGATACACATAGCAGAAAATGTATGTAAGCATCTTTATTACAAACAAAGCCTCATTTCCGTCATTACAGCCTATCATGATACCATATATCACATAGTCAATTGTAAGATAGAGCAATATTTCAAGTATGGCGTTTACAAACTTTGATGCCGAAAAGTTTTTGCATCGTACAACACTAACTCCATCAGCCCTCATACCACAAAAGATGTTGAAGCCGAAAGCAATTACTAGCGCCAGCACGAAACCTTCAGTTGGCGTTGCAAAGGCAAGTATAGCAGAGGAAATTGTAACCACTATCTGCCGAATCTGTGATGAATCTAATAAATCTATCATAATCTGTTATCCTGAATAATAAATAAAAATAAAGTTTCGGTCTCTTGATGCAAATATAGCAAAAAAAACCGAAACTTCATTCAGAATAACGAAAAACTTTATACATTCAAGTCGTAATATGGAAGTCTGCCACTTTCGATGAAGGAAATACATTCATCGAAAATCTTTTGCTCGTAGTTGTACGTGTTGATCTTCGGGAACCATTTCTTTATCTTTGCGTCGTTACGCTTTACCATTTCTCCCCAGAGAACGCACCAGTCTTCGAGATTGATGTTGCCGTTCTTGACCTCATGCCAATAGTCCTTGGCTACATCTTTAGTGTGAAGCTGGCCTATGAGACAAAGATGCATATCTGCCATTTCTTCGTCATAATGACACGCGCCAATCTCTCCCTTAACCTGCTTCATCATATCAAGCATTATGCTGTCATTCATTCCAACTTCGCAACAATCTGCCATGATCGTAACACAGTTCTTGATAGCCTGCATATCATTGCTAGCTATAATGTCTTCGAATACCTTTTTCATAACCGTATATTTTTGATGTTACTTCAGAAAATACTCTCTTATGTTGTATACACCATCCTTGTCTTTCAACAAATCGAGCGCAAGGCTGTGGGCATACTTAACCAGATGTTCTGTATCAATGTCATTAACATCTTCCTTGCCGAGTATCTTTGCAATTGTGCATCCGTGGTCGCTTACAACCTGATTCATGGCAACGTACAAAGCATAATCGTTGTAGTAAGGCTTCTCCTCTGTTGCAAGTCCGAGACCAGTCATAGCATTGAGCCATTTCTGCATATCCCAAGTTGCAGATGGATTCATACTGTTTACAATCTCAGAAGCCTCCTTCTTGGTAAGATAGTTCTTCCATTTTATAGCGCAAAGCTTATCAAGATACTCTTGCGCAAGCTCTGGGTGCTTTGCTGCCATATCATTCATCATGCAGCGCATGGTGTCTCCAAATGTGTGCATGTACTTTACGTTTGTTGATGAAGCCATCATTCCATACAGCTCATCGAACTTACTCATAATCTCTTTTGCTTCCATATCTTATATATTTTAACCTATTATCAAATCTTTCAACTCTACAAAGTCCTCCTCTGTGAAGTTGATGCTTCGCTTGCTTCCAAAGAGAATAGCGGTGGCAATTCCATCTGGCAGGTCAATAGACACAACTCCTTTGTCGATATGTCCGTGAATAAAACCTACATCGAATTTGTAATCTTCCACGGATTTTAGCATCTGCATCATATCTTCAAATATCGTGTTGGTATCTATGTTTCCGTTCTCATCAGCAAGAAATAGGGTAGCGTTGTCTATCGATTTATCCCATTTATCCTTATTCTTGGATATGATATTATGCGCCGCACGTTTCATATACACTGATGGTATGGCTAGCATCGGGTTAGCCTTAACCATATCGTCTATTCTTGCATCTGCCCAAACGTCCACCGATTCAAGCAGTTTCTCTTTAAATTCTGTTACGTTCATTTCTTAGTTTCTCCTTTATGTGTTTTATTGTACCAAACGAGATATTCTTGCCAAGTCTTATCACTATGGTTAGTCATATAATCGTTGAGCATAGCAGATTTCAGTTCTTCTGCTTGCGCTACTTCTTTTCTTAGTCTTTGCATCAAAGATAAGTGCTTCTTCAATGCTTCCTGTCCTTGCTGAGTACTCTCAATGCGAGGACGTATGATTCGCAATTCCTCGTCTTGCACTAGCTTAGACACATATTGCAAGCTATTAACGTACTCCTGGTTTTGCATCAAGTACTGACGTTGTGCGCCTGTAAGATTGTCTTCAATTTTGTCTATCTCATCCCACAAAGGGGTTGGAGACTGCTGCGCTTGCATATTGATAGATGCTCGCTTCTGCTGTATTGCCTCATACATCTTCTGTAGCTCAGCATCCATCATTTGCGGCTGCTGCTGACTTGTACCCATATCCAATAATGGGCTGTTTCCAAAATTCATCATAACAATCAATATCTTTAAAGTTGGTGATATATTATAGAGAGGTGAGAGGGCATCCACCAACGAGGGTAAACACCCCTCACCAACTCATTTTTTCTTAGTCCGTCTAACCGACTTCCTTACTGCTCTGTTACGCTCCTGTAGTGGGAGTGGAAGGAGCAGTGCAGTTACATCCGTAGCTGCCGTAACCAGAAATTACTGGCGTAGATGGGAGTACCAACTGACCACGCAAGCAATTGCAGGTCTTCTCGTTAACGTAAGCCATCATAAGCTTCTCCTTGTAAGGAGTGAGGGCTTCCATCACGGCTACCTTCTTGTCGAGGTCATTATACTTTGCTTGCAACGCATCGTACTGGTCTCTCTGATTCTTGTACAAGCCGAAATCAGCATCAACCTGAGACTTGTAAAGACCGAACTCAGCCTGTATTGCACGGCGGTTCTCGGCGTTGATAGCATCGTTAGCACCCTTATACATAGAGAACTTCTCAGCGATGTCTGTCTCGCGCATAGCATAGAACTTGTTAGCGGTGTCGAGCTTCATACCGAACATGTAGGTAAGCAACTTCACCTCATCATCGCATTCCTTCTCCATTACCTGCAAGGCAGTTGGCTGATTTGAACTTGCGTTAGCCCCATAGGCGTTGATGTTCACGTTCTCAGGCATATTGCTGCCACCGAGTGAACCAAACACACTGCGGTTGTTACCGCCAAGCAACCAAGCACCAGCACCGAGTGCTGTGCCGATGATACCAAGGGTAAGACCAGCATTGCCTGTTGCCTTAGAAGCATAATCATCGTGCTTCTTTCCCTCTTCGTAGATTTTCTTCTCTACGACCTTTGCATCTGTCATTTCCATGATACAATCTTTTTTAAGTTATCCTTAATATTAACTAACACTATTGTAACGTTACGGATGCAAAGGTACAAAGAATAGGGGAGAGCAAATATAACTCTATCACACTTTCTTTTAGTGGTTGATTATCAGAGATTTAAGGTGATAGTAGGTAGTATCATAAATAACAAAAAAGAGAGGCAATCACTTACCTCTCTTACTCTTAATGAAGTGCAGTATATCCCACTTCTTCCAATATCGGGTGTGCCCACGCTTCTTGCATTTTCCGTTCGGGATGTCACCCCTAGAGACCATCCTGTTCAACGTAGCATCAGAAACATGCAGTTTCTCCTTGACTTCCTCGGTAGATAGCATCGGGTTAAGCATATCGGGGATGATGTCGCACAATCTATCTAGGTCATCATCGCTCATTCCGCAAGCGGTGATGACCTCACCATTTCGCTGTTGCTCGTCAGCTTTAAAGCAAGCGTCACTTAGCAACTTAAAAGCCGTTCCGAGCATCTTATAATTCAATATCTTTCCCATTATGCACAGATTTTACGTCCTAACTTTGACCTGTTGATAAACAAATCAGTAAAAGAGTACAGATAGAATATTGCCGTTACTACCATGACTGTAAAACAAGAATCTACCATATCTTTGGTGGTATACCAGCTCCATTCCACAATGTGAGCCGCATTGATGCTTGCAAAGTAGAAGAAGGGAATGCGGTATCTCCAACACAAGAAGAAAAATCGGCTTGCTAATATCAAAACCATTGGCAGGACGTACACCATAAAATATATGTAGAGATAGAAAGTTGCATTCTCCGCATAAGGGATGAACATTTCACGAGGATGCTGAGAGAATTCATAAATGCCGTATGCGTGAAAGCACATAAGCGTGATAGGAACGTACTTGCAAAACCATCTGAAAAATTTCAGAATCCTTCTGCTATACCGATTGCCATGTCTCATCAGCAAATCCATAACCTCACTGACATCTTTGTCTTTCAACCACTTTAATAGGTTGTCTTCGTCTTCTTTATTCATAAGCGTTGATTTAAATTTAATGATGGTGCAAAGATACACTTTTATGCGCAAAATCAACGAAAATGAGAATATTTTTATGTTAAACTTCATAAAAAAGTAATAATCTGAAAGTTTTGTTACCATTTTATCATTTTTTTGGTAACAGAAACAAGGCGGCTACCATGTTGTAACCGCCTTATCTTTTAGAATACATAAGTAAGCCATCTATAACGCTTCCTGCCCTCACGGTAAGCGAGGTTCTCCTGGTTTGCATAAGCCTCCTGCTCAAACGATATTGCCCGATAAGCCTGATGACTGTCTCTGAGAATGATAAGCCTTACGAACCATTCTACCACATACCACAAGTAGAAAAACACATAGAGCATTTCCTTCATTTGTTCGGTATGTATCTGTTCATGATTAAGAGTCTTATCACTAATCTTCTTGTCTCTTCGTGTGAAGAGAACCCCGAAGAGGTTCACGTAACTGAAACCTCTAGGGGGAATGAATCTGTTCTTTACTATCTTCATATCTCTGTAAACTCTTGTCTTGCTTGCAATCTTTGCTGTCATTACTGAATACCTTTCTTGATGATAACTTGCTTCCCCACGCCTTTAATGGCGTTGGAGTAAAAAGAACTAACTACTAACTAATATAAAAATGCTGACACCGGGCGAACATGATTCTTATCCTTAACCTTATTGTTCCAGTTGT
>ENA-OZML01000027-OZML01000027.1-human-gut-metagenome-genome-assembly--contig:-NODE-27-length-43104-cov-8.065693_pt1 | contig 43104 bp, 73 predicted proteins | sample MGYA00244188_ERZ653811 | MGnify/ENA primary metagenome ERZ653811 (study PRJEB26926, sample SAMN06164439) | human gut metagenome | biome: ENVO:00009003; feature: ENVO:2100002; material: ENVO:00002003... | reverse complement strand
ACGGATATGTATACTTTACTGCCAAGTCGGATTTGATTAAGCATTATCAAGAATCGCTCGGCGCAACGCTCATTAACCCAAGACTTAGAATTATGGCCATCGAAGAAAGGAGCGCGAAAAAACTATATGACAGATACTATGGCGGAGAATCCTCTTGACAATTACGGCGCTCTGACTGATCCGTTTCCCGACAGCTCGCCGGGCTATAATTTCAAGCGGATTCGAGAATATTGCAGAGAGACAGGGAAAGAATTCACGGAACTGACTTACGAAGAATTTGATATGTTCAAAAGCATCGTGTAAACACACGGTGCTTTTTCTATGAACATTTTCGTGAGGTCACGAAAATGGGATCCTTCTTTAAAAGCATAACAGAGAGCGCCGCCTGACCTTGTGGCGGGTACAGAAATAACGGTCTTGCTTTGGCAGGGCTTCCTTCCTTTCCCCCTGTCTTTCCCCTGCGGAGGGGGATACAAAAACCGCGTCGCTACTGCTCAACAGCGGCCATGCATATATAAAAGCGTGACAGAGAGTGCCGCCCGGCGAGGGGAGGACGGCATATAAACCGCCCCCACGGTGCAATTTTGCACCAGAAAAAAGCTGTTTGCGGGAACAGAGCAAATCCGCGCCGCCACTACTCATTGGCGGTCACGCATTTATGGCGCAAATGGGAACACGGACGGGCGAGGTCGGAAAGGCTCCCGACGCTCCCGCGAGGGAATCTGAGATGCAGGATACGCCGCCCTGCCGTTGCTGGTTCGATTCCAGCTTGCGCCGCCAACTAAGGCGTCATTAAATCGTGCAGTCGCGCACAGTTGGTTCGCCGCTGTGGCACCGGGCAATAGCTCGGCGCGGTTGACGCGGGAGGGAACGCCCGCACGAGCCGCAATTTTAAACATTCAAGGAGTTTGTCCCATCCGGGACGGGCTCCTTTTTTGTTTGCCGACGGGCATAAACGGAATACGCCGACGGGCGGAAAACGGAGGAATCATCATGGCAGAACCGAATACCAATCCCAACACCGCCGGGGGCGGGAACGAGGCTACTTTTACACAAGCCGAGGTAGACAATATCGTTGCAAAGCGTCTCGCGCGGGCAACCAAAGGAATGCCCACCGAGGAAGAAATGAACGCTTATAAGGCTTGGAAAGCCAATCAGCAGAGCGAAGCGGACAAGCTCAAGGGCATTGAGAAAGAGCGCGACACCGAAAAGGCGGCGCGGCTTGCCGCCGAAGCGAAGGTAACGCAGTTTGAGCGGGAAAAGTATCTGACCGCAAAGGGCGTTTCGGCTGATGAGCTGGAATTTTACTGTTTTAAGATCGGGCAGAAAGTGACGGACACGGTGAGCTTTGAAAAGGCAGCCGACGAGTTTCTGAAAGATCGCAAACCCGCCTCCGTGCGTGTTGATATGTCCGCGCACGTCGGCAACAGCGCCAACAGTGCTAATGGCACTAACGACGCTATGAACGCCCTTATTCGGGGCAAATTTAAATGAGAATTGTGAGGTAAACATGACTAATATGGCTACTAACATTGTAAACAGAACTGACCTTTCCGGGCTTATTCCGGAACCTGTCACTCGTGAGATCATTCAGGGTGTGACCGAGGGCAGCGCTGTCCTCCAGATGGGCCGCCGCCTCCCCAATATGACCAGCAAGACCCAGACAATGAACGTTCTGGACATGCTTCCCACTGCCTACTTCGTGAACGGCGACACCGGCATGAAGCAGACCACCAAGATGAAGTGGGACAAGAAGAAAATCTATGCCGAAGAGATTGCCGTCATCGTCCCCATTCCGGAGGCGGTGCTTGACGATGCTGATTATGACATCTGGGGCGAAGTCCGCCCGCGTCTCGTTGAGGCGTTTGGTAAGGTCATTGACGGCGCGATCCTGTTCGGCACGAACAAGCCCACCTCTTGGCGCGACAGCGTCCTTGAGACTTGCACGAAGGCCGGTTCCGTCGTGGCGGCGACGCCGTACATCTATGACGACCTTCTCGCCGAGGGCGGCGTGATCGCCAAGGTCGAAGAGAGCGGCTATCTTGTTAACGGCATTATGTCCGCTATCCAGATGCGTGCGAAGCTGCGCGGTCTGAAAGACCTGAACGGCAACCCCATCTTCAAAACCGATATGCAGGGCGCAACGCCTTACGCTCTGGACGGCTCTCCCATGTACTTCCCGCGCAATGGTGCTTTCGACACTGCCAAGGCGCTCATGTTCGCCGGTGACTGGTCGGAGCTTGTGTATTCTATCCGTCAGGACATCACGTTCAAGATTTTCGATCAGGGCGTTGTGCAGGATCCTTCCGACAACTCCATCGTTTACAACCTCATGCAGAATGACATGGTTGCGCTGCGTGCGGTTATGCGTCTCGGTTGGGAAATTCCGAACCCGAAGACGGCGTACAACGACACCCTGTCGAAGTACTGCCCGTTCGCGGTGTACGCTCCTGCCGGAACGGTCAACACCGTTACCGTTACCCCGGCCACCGCTACCGTTGCTAAGGGCGCGAGCAAGGCGTTTGCCGCCGCTGTGACCGGCGAGGGCGCGGTGTCTAACGGCGTCATTTGGGGCGTTGCCGGGTCTTCCGCTGTAAAGGCTGGAACGAAGATCGACGAAAACGGCACTCTTACCATCGCCTCCAATGAGACGAATACCAGTCTGACTGTTACCGCCGTTTCTAAGCAGGACGGAACGAAGTCCGGCACTGCCGCTGTCACTGTCGGCTGATAAACCGGAGGGGCGCAGATGTACGCAACATACACGTTTTACACCGAAACATATCTCGGCAGCGCCCTGACGGAACAGGAGTTTGCCCGCGCAGCAACGCGGGCAAGCGCCTTCATCGACTATTACACCATGGGCAAGGCGAAGGACTACCCGGACACGGACAACGCGCTTGCTATGTGCTGCTGTGCGCTGGCGGAACAGTATCAAATTATTGAGAACGCCAAAGCGCAGAGCATGAGCGGAGGCGAGGTCAAGAGCCAGACCGTAGGCGCGTGGAGCAAGACATACGCAAGCGGAACGGAGACGGCGGAAGCCGCCCGGAAAACGCTGGAAAACATCGCCATGGATTATCTTGCGTGGACGGGGCTTTTGTACAGAGGAGGGCAGCGCTGTGTTCCCACATGTTGTGACTGTCTTTAACTCCTACGAGGACGACGACCTAAAGATGCACAGCAGCATCACCATCCTGCGTGGTGTGCTGCTTGACGTGTCCAAGGGAACGAACGTTGCAAAGACGGGGCTTGCCGACGCTGATGCCGCCACTCTCTATATCCCCTTTTCCGTTGATGCGGTCAGTACGACCGGCGACAAGAAAACGTATGTCGAGCCAAAAGCGTTCTATGCGGCAGAGAATCAACAGGGCTTGTGGACGCTGGACAGCGGCGGGCATAGCAATTCCACGTCCACCTACTTTGTCAAAGGCGAGGTCTCCGAAATGATGAGCCTTGCGCAGCTGCAAGAGAAATATGACTATGCGTTTGATGTGAGCACGGTTGATGTCCGTGATTTCGGCGGCGACATGATGCATTGGCAGGTCGGTGGCAAATGAGGATCACGCTAAAGATCAAGACCGTGAGCGGGGAAGACTTCAAATCCGCCTGTAAAGCGGCGGAGATCGTTGTTGCAACGCAAGCGCTGAAAGACACGATTCCCTTTGTCCCTGCGCTGACGGGCGTTTTCTCCAACATGGCGCGGACGGATGGAAACGAGATCGTCTATACCGGCGACCAAGCCCGATATCTGTATGAGGGCAAGGTCATGGTTGACGCCGCAACTGGTAAAGGCCCAATGAACATACCGTCTGTAGGATTGCGCTGGCACAAGGGCGCAACGCTCACGCCGACGGCGAAAGACCTTGTTTTCACGACGGACATGCACCCGCAAGCTCAATCCCATTGGATGGACGCATCCTACAAGAAAAACGGCGGCAAGTGGGCGCGTGTCGCAGAAAAGGCGGTGATTTCGTCCCTTGGATGAACAGAAACCTAAAACATTAGTGTCTGCGGAAGAAAACGCAGACGTGAGCCGCGCCGTGCGGCAATGGCTGAATACGTACCCGGACAAACCGCTTTCCAAGCTCGACTTTGAATGGCTGGGCGAGAAAAGCGGTTTATGCATTTCCACCATTCAGGCGGCGTACAAAACCAAGCAGTTTATCGACGGATCGTATCAGGCGCAGTATCAATTCAAAATCATTTATCGCGTCCCGGCGAAGAACGCCGACGAGAGAATGAGCGCGGACGAGGTGCTGGATGCATATGGCGCGTGGGCGGAGGCGAACGTGGATAGCCTGACGATTGCGGACGGTATCCGCGTGCGCAAAGTCAAACGCGACACGGCGGCGGCTCTTTTTGCCAGATACGAAGGAGACATAGAGGATCACCAGATCCTATTAACTTTAATTTACGAGGTGATTTAACGAATGGCTGAATACACGTTTACCACTGCTGCGGGGCAGACTGTGGCGCGTGAGCTGCTTCTCGCTTATCTGAACTCCGGCATGGGTTCTGCTCCTGTTTGGTCGGTGATCGGCAAGCGCGTGGAGGACAGCTCCGAGGAATACGACTGGTCTGCCGAGAGCAAGAAAGACATTCTCGGCGACACCTACGGCACGATGAAGAAGCCTGTCATTACGCAGTCTTTCGAGCCGTGCGAGCTGGACAGCGGCGACGCGGCGCAGCAGAAGATTTGGAAGCTCGCCGTTGTCGATCAGGACGCGATGGCGCTTGCGGCTATGGACATGCTCATCGTCCACACTTACGCGGGATTTGCCGAGCGCTACGAGTCCTGCATGGTCGAGGTCACTGGTCTCGGCGGCGAGGGCGGCGGCAGCGTCGGAATGCCCATCAATGTGACCTACGGCGGCAAGCGCACCATCGGCACGGCGACTAAGGGAACCAGCGGCGCTATCGAGTTTACCCCGGCGACCTGAGAACGGGAGGTTAAGCAATGCTTGAACTTAGACATGATACCGGAGTACAGGAAATCTCCATCAACGGAAAGGTGACGGTGTTGCTCAACCTCACCGACATTGACTTTATCGAGCGCGTTTTTAATGCGTTTGACGCGATGGACAAGCAGCAGGACAAATATCAGGCGATGCTCGCCGGGGAGAATGACGCGAAGAAAATCTTTGCTGCCGCCCGTGCGATGGACGGGGAGATGAGAGAGCTTATCAACGGGCTTTTTGGCTTTGATGTTTGCACTCCCCTGTATGGCACGATGAACACCTATGCGATGGCGGACGGCCTTCCCGTGTGGTGCAACCTGATGCTCTGCCTCATCGACAACATGAACGATACCTTTACGGCGGAAAAGAAAAAGACGAATCCGAAGCTGCAAAAGTATCTCGCAAAATTCAAGAAATGATCTACTCCCTGCCGATGTCGCTTGCCGTCGGCGGTGCAGACCATGCGATACGCTCGGACTACAGGGTTATTCTCGACCTCATAGAGGTTCTGAATGACCCTGATTTTTCCGATGCGGACAAGGCGGAGGCGACAATACAGACGATTTTCCCCGATTGGGAAAAACTGACGGACTATTCGGAGGCATTGGAGAAGTGCTTCTGGTTTATCGATCTCGGACAGCCGCATGGGAAGAAATCCGCCCGCCTTGTGGATTGGGAAAAGGACTTCCCGTATATCGTCGCGCCTGTCAACCGTGTGCTCGGCTACGAATGCCGCTCGGTCGAATATCTCCACTGGTGGACGTTCATGGGCGCGTATATGGAGATCGGCGGGGACTGCGCGTTCTCGCAGATAGTGTCGCTGCGCTCGAAACTAGCCAAAGGCAAAAAGCTCGAAAAATACGAGCGGGAATGGCTGCGGCAGAATCGGGATTTGGTAACGCTCCCGACGAAGTACACGGCGGAGGACGAAGAAATGTTGAAGAAATGGACGTGATGCGATGGCGACAGAACTTAGATTCCCGGTCGAAATCGACGCCGGGCAAGCCGCCAAAGAATTGGACAAGCTCCAACGCGACATGGACAGGCTCAAAAAGAACATGGAGAGCGGCGAGGCGAAACGCGCACCCATCGTTGAACGGCTCAAACAGGCGCAGGACGAGGCGGCACAGGCTTATGATAAGGTTGAAAAGCTAAAATCCTCCCTTGCCGAGAGTGAGGCCAAAACCGCAATTAACGCCAACGCTGATCCGCAGACATGGATCGAAGAGACCCAGCGGCAGGCGGAAATCAAAGCGCAGCTTTCCGAGCAGGAAAAGATTCTCGCGGAGAAAGAGAAAGCCGCACAGAGGCTTGAAGCGCAGGACGCGAAAATCGTTGACAAACTGAAACAGCAGACGGCGGAGCTGGAAGAACAGAAAAAAAGAGCCGGGGAGCTGACGCAAACAATCACCGATGCGTCCAAAGGCGCTGACATCAAGGCCGCGATGGAAGATGCGCAGCAGTCCATCAAAAGCGGCATGAAGAATCTGCTCAAATATGGCATTGGTATCCGCTCGCTGTTCGTTCTTTTCCGAAAGCTAAAGCAATACACCATTGAAGCGGTAAAGGCTTATGCCGAGAACGACCCTGAGACGAAGAAAAGCATTAACGAACTGAAAGCGTCTTTACAGGGGCTAAAGGCGTCATGGGGTGCGGCGTTCGCCCCAATTCTTACTGCGGTTATCCCGGTATTGCAGACGCTCATTGGCTGGATCACAAAGGCTGTTGACGCTATCGCGGCATTCTTTGCGGCTCTTAGTGGGAAAAGCACATTCAAGCGGGCCATAACCAACACGGGAAAGTTGAGCGATAATCTATCTTCCGGCGCTGGTGCGGCAAAGGAACTGAAAAAGCAGCTCATGGGCATTGATACGCTGACCATTGCGCAGGATTCGTCCTCCGGCGGCGGCGGGGGCGGTTCCGGCAGCGGAATCAAGTACGAAGATGTAGCGATCAGTGACAAAATCAAGAACAACCTCGGGCTTATCAAAAACCTGTTGGAGGGGATAGCGGCACTTGCTATTGGGCTTGCGTTCGGGAAAACTGCCGCGAGCATTGCGCTGGTTCTTTTCGGCACTCTGGATTTGATTGATGCTTTTAAAAATTTCATCAACACCGGAAGCCTTACTAAAGACATGTGCATGGAGATGTCAACCGGGTTTCTTAAAATCGGTATCGGTCTTGCCCTTCTCACCGGCTCATGGATACCGCTTGCAATCGGAGCGTTCCTTGCTCTCGGTTCATTCCTGTCCGGGTGGTGGGACGACATCACCGCGTTTTTCGACAAGATCAGCGGCATAGTCAATGGGTGGTTCGACAATGCGCTGAAAACGCTTTCCGAAAAGGGCAACGTCCTTTCGCAAGTATTCATTCTGCTTTACGGCGTCGTTCAGTATTCTTTTAACAATATCGTCGGCGCTATTCGTACGGCATTGTCACTTATAAAGGCGATCTTTGAAACTCTGGCCGCTGTTGTATACGGTTTCGCCACAGGCGATTGGTCGGCGGCGCTTGACAAGATCAAGAGCGCATGGATCGACGTCTGGGTTGAAATCAAACGCTGGGGCGCGTCCCTTATCAACAGTATCCTTGGCACTGTAGAGGCGTTTGTTAACGGCGTTATTACGATGTTCAATAACCTCGTCGGAGCGTTCAGCAGCGTTTTGCAATTCTTCGGCGGCGGCGGTATAAACTGGCGTGCAAGCTCTGTATCTATTCCGCGTCTCGCCAAGGGCGGCGTCGTCAAAAAGGGTACTCCGTTTATTGCCGGTGAAGATGGCTCGGAGGCCGTCATTCCGCTTGAGAGAAACACGCAGTGGGTGTCGATGGTCGCGGACGGCATCGTTGACCGTATGACGGATAAGTTCGCCGGTTTGAGCATGAAAATGCCCGCCGTTGCTATGGGCGGTGTAGTGCCGCCTAATGCGTTTTCCTCCGGGTATGGTTATGGTATTTCTCCCGAGCTGGAAAGTAAGCTGGACGCGCTTCTCGAACGTTTAACAGGAAGCCGCGAGCCGATAAACATCCACACGACGGTTGAGCTTGACAGGCGAAAGGTCGGCGATGCGGTTTACACCTATACCGAAGAGCGGAACAGGGGGCGCGGAAAATGAAGCTGATAGTTAACGGCGTGGATATGCTCCCATATCTGGACGGCGGCGGATATACCGTGACCAGAGAGGACGGCGACAGCTCGGACGCGGGGCGCACGATGGATTACACGATGCACCGGGCACGGATCGCAACGAAATTCCGCATTGATGCAACGTTTAAGCCACTGTACACCAAAGACGCCGAGATCGTTCTACCGGCGCTTATGCCGGAGTACGTAGAAGTAACATACACAAACCCGTGGTTAAAGGGTACGCAAGTAACGACTATGTACAACAGCACCGGCAAGGCTACGGTCGATACATCTTTCGGTGATGGGAAAGAACGCTGGAACATTGATGCGCTCGCCCTTGTGGAGAGATGAGCCATGCAGAACACAAGCGCAACATACAAGGAAATCGTCGCCGGTACACATTGGTTTGAAACCAAGCTCGTCATCGGCGACGAGTTTTATTTGATCGACGAGCACGCCGATTATATCACGTTTGGCGGGACGAGGATTTTCTACGATTCGGATTCCGGCGGATACGGCGGGAACATGCTCAAAGAGATCAAGACCACGCAGCACCTTTTCACGGACGACAAGCCGATGGTCGGGTGCTGTGTAGCCGCGGAAATCGATGTCACGATGGTAAAGCCGACGGCGACGATCAAGAGAATGTCCTCCATCAAGCCGTTTATCCGTGCCGTGAATGACGCGAAGGAAAGTGAATGGATACCGAAGGGCGTGTTCTATATCGATACACGCTCCGACGGAGAGAGCACAGACGAGATCGTGTTCCACGGGTACGACGCGATGTTAAAGGCCGAGAACGATTTTCCTGTGAATGGGGACATCGGCGAATGGCCCAAAACGGACATTGACGTTGTAAGCCTTATTGCCGGGCATATGGGCGTAGACGTCGATCCACGCACGTTTGACATCATGCAGCGTGGGTATCCGGTGCAGTATCCCGGAGGATACGCTATGAGGGAAATCCTCGGATATATCGCGGCAATGTACGCGGGAAATTTCATCATGTCGGACTACGGGAAACTCCGTCTTGTCCGGCTGAATGAGATCGGCATCGAGACACACTATCTCGTGGATACCGCCGGGTATGTCCTCACGTTCGGAGGTGACAGGATTCTTGTCTGAATCGGTTTTTGTTGGGAGGAGCGCAAAGGGATACACTTCAACGCCGGAACTGCCGAAATACACCAAAGTCCGCATCAACGTTGACGACGATTCATGCTACGAGGCAGGGAGCGGGGATAATGTATTAGAGCTTGACTGCCCGTGGGGTTCCCAGCAGATGGCGAACGACATCTTAGAGAGCATCAGGGAATTTGTCTATCGTCCGTATGACACGGAATGGGCGAAGCTTGATCCTGCGGCGGAGCTTGGCGACGGCGTTACCATCAACGGCGTTTTCTCCGGCATCTATGTCAATGAGACCAATTTCTCAACGCTAATGGCGGCGCGTATCTCCGCACCGCAGGAGAATGCTGTTGACCATGAGTACCCCTATAAATCCCCGACCGACCGGAAGACCACCCGGCAGTTTGCCGAGACGCGGGCAAGCCTTAGAGTTAATGCCGCGAGCATTCAGGCGGAGGTCACGGCCAGAGAAACGAGCGAAGCGGAAATGCGGGCGGCTTTGGAACTGCACGCGCAGGAGATCGCCGCGAGAGTGACGCAGACCGGCGGCAATTCCGCCTCTTTTGGATGGTCGCTGACGGCGGACGGCTTTGTTCTGGAAAGCTCCGGGCAGGAAGTATTCAGGGCGACGAAAGACGGCGTAGACATCACCGGCAAGATAACGGCAACATCCGGGTTCATCGGAAGCAAGGACAGCGGGTTTACCATCACACAGAACGCCATCTATAACAAGCTGTCAGAGCTGTACGGGACGGTGGACGGTGTGTACATCGGCGCGGATGGTATAGCCCTCGGCGGCGGCAAATTCCGCGTAAACAGCTACGGCCAACTATACGCAACGGACGGAACGTTTACCGGAAATGTCTATGCCAACCGGATACAGACGGGCGGCGACGCCGGAACAATTCAAGGCAGCCAGATAGGGTCTGGAACAATCACGACGGCGAATACCAATGGATACTTAAACGGCGGCATCGCAAACGGGTATTTTGCCGGGGATGTTTTTTCCGGTGCTGCAACAGCGGCGGCGATGAACGCCTCTGCTGGATCCTTTTCTACCAACGAGGCATTTCGGCTGTATGGGTATACTGTAAATCTGTCAACTTACACTTTTAGAGACGGTGTAGGGAATACTGTTCAAATAAAATGCCTTGGTTATTAGTGAGGAGATATATGGACAAAATCATTTTTCTTGACGGAAGCGAATACCCGTGTGCGTTCTGCGGCCTTGCTACTGTTGGGCTGCTGTATGTCACTCTGACTGGCCTTTCTTTTGTTGAAGCGGCGGCGATCTTCGGAGATGAGAAGAAAACGGCGAAAATCCGCTATGTAGCCGCAAACGGAGATGATACGGTATTCGAGCACTATACAAAGTTTGAATATCTTGTCAATGAAACCGGCGGACAGCGGGCAGCGCTGCGGCAGAAGTACGCGAGCGAGGTTTAAGCATGGAAGAACTTAATAAAATCAAGGAGCTTCTCGGCACCCTCCGCGTCGAAGGATGGGAGAATTTCGAGAAGCTCGTTTATATCAAGCTGCTCATCGAAAAATTGATTGCAGCGGAAACGAAGGAGGGCTAATCCTTGGCGGACAAAACAGTAGGCGAGCTTCCGAGAGCATCAACCGTAACAACGACAGATCTGTTTGTCATGGAACAGGCAGGACAGGCAAAGTCCCTGACCGGACAGGTGCTTATCAACGACCTTGCAACGGCTCTTGACGGGCACGGCGGCATTAAGAGCATTACCCTAAACGACGACTATACCCTGACGTTCATCATGTCTGACGATACGGAGGTACAGACGACCTCGGTACGCGGCGCGACCGGCGCGAAGGGCGACAAGGGAACTGATGGTCGGGCAATCACGAGCGTTGCGAAAATCAGCACATCCGGCCTTGTGGACACTTATAAAATCTCGTTCTCGGACAACACAAGCACCAACTTTACCGTAACAAACGGGTCATCCATCAAGAGCATTGCCAAAACCGGAACGAGCGGCTTGACGGATACCTACACCGTTACGCTTACGGACGGAACGACCTCCACGTTCAACGTAAAGAACGGCAACGGTATAGCGTCCATCACGTTGCAAAGCGGCACACACGCCGCAGGTACAACGGACACATACAAAATCACGTTTGACAATGGGGAGTTTACCACATTCTCCGTTTATAACGGAATGAACGGCTCCGGCTCTGTCGTGTCAGTGAACACGAAATCGCCGGACGCCTCCGGCAATGTGACGTTAACCGGCGACGATATCCCCGTGAGCGCAGATGATGAAACTACAATTCCGGATGCGATTGAAGCGAAACAGGCGGCGACAAAAGATCTTGCCGCAGAAGCGACGCTTGCGGACGGGGACTATTTCCCGTTCTATGATGTTTCCGTATCGCTGAACCGGAAAACCCCTTGGTCTAACATCGTGTCAAAAATCCGCGCGGCCTTTAAGACCACGGCGCTGCCCGTCGATTCCGGCGGCACGGGCGCAACGACGGCGGATGCGGCGCGGGCAAATCTTGGAGCGCTGTCCAACGCCAATGGCGCGGTAGGCACGGCGAATCTTGCTGATAAAGCGGTTGGCGTCGCCCAGCTTACGAACGACGCGCGCTTCGGCACCGAGCTCGCGATCAGCACGCCCGGCTCAACGCCCGATCTCGCGTGGGGAAACGCCCTCGTCTGGGTGTGGGGCACGTCCATGACGATCAAGCTGACCGCAGCGGTCTCGGCGCTGCTGCCGCCGAACTGGCAGACGCGGATTTTTGCGAACGACCCGTTCACCTTCGAGTGGGAGGGCATCGGCACGCCGGTCAACGTCGCCAAGGGACAGGCGGAGAGCGCGACCGGCTCCATCGCCGTGCCCGCGAAAAAGTATATCGACCTCAAAAAGATCGATAACAACATCTGGATCTTCTCCGGAACTTACGCCGAGCGAATGATCTACGCCGGAACGACGGAGCCGGGCGCCGAGCTCGGCAGCGACGGGGATATCTATCTCATGTACGCGAATTGAGGTGAGCTGAATGGCATGGTCACAGACAGCGCCGGAGCTCCCGAGCGGCAGCGCTTGGGAGCAGGAAAAAAGCATTTCGGGATGGTCAAACCACTGGAACTTTACCGGAAAGCTCTACATCGCCCGTCTGAACGGAAGGCAGTTCGCTGTTAAAGCAGAGCTTACGAGCACAAACGGCACCTACGGGACGTATTACCCCCCGGCAAAATGGAAGCTCCGGTGCGATATTGGCGGAGTTGCGGGAACAGAGGATACGTCCTTCGGCGTAACCAAGGGAATGACAACATTCTACTTCGTCGGCGAAGCCGGAGAGGGCGTCACAATCACCGCAAATGTCGGCGGTGTTGACGCCGCGGTTGCCGTCCAAACCGCGACCTTTACCGCTCCTGCGTTGTTCGGCGCTACGGTTTATATAAAAACCGGCGGCGGATGGAAGCCCGCGCAAGTCAAGGTCAAGACCGGCGGCGGATGGAAGGACGCCGTGGCAAAATTCAAAGCAGGAGGAACATGGAAATGAACGGTATTGACGTTTCCGAGCATCAGGGCGATTTCGATTTCACGCCGTACAAGGATGGCTTTGTCATCATCCGCGGCGGCTACGGCATCCGAAATGCCGACAAATGGGCAGAGCGCAACATCGCCAAATGCGACGCGCTCGGTATCCCGTGGGGCATCTACTGGTACAGCTATGCGCTGAATGTGCAGACGGCCAAATTGGAGGCGGAGCGGTGTCTGCGCTTCCTCAATGGCCGGAAGCCGCGGCTCGGCGTGTGGTTCGATATGGAGGACGCCGACGGGTACAAGGCGAAAAACGGATTCCCCACGGACGAGACGATCACCGCCATGTGCAAAGCGTTCTGCGCGGCTATGGAAGACGCGGGGAACAGAACCGGCGTGTACGCCAGCATGAGCTGGTTTGATACGCACATCGGCGAGACGGGGTATGATAAATGGATCGCCGCGTGGGGCGCGAACGACGGCGTGCATTATCCCGACCTTTCCGGGCAGTGCGTCATGCAGCAGTACCGTGGCAGTCCGCTGGATCTGGATATTTTGTATGTGCCGCTTTCGTATTTTGACGATGGCGCGGCGGGCGGAGCAGAGCCCCACCACGACGAAAAGGAAGGAATGACCGTGAGCATTCCGGCGATGGCGCAGGAGGTGCTCGACGGAAAGTGGGGCAACGGCGAGGAAAGAAAACAGAGGCTCGGCGCATGGTTCTACGATCTCGTGCAGGGCGAAGTGAACCGTATCCTCGGAGTAAAGTAGGAGAAATAAATGGAAATCATAAAGACAATCATCACCGCGTGCGGCGGGGCTGCCGTTGCGGGCATCTTCTCGCTGATCCTCGCCAACCGTAAGAACAACAGCGAGATCGTGAAGCGGCTGGACGCTCTCGACGGTAAGCTCGTAAAGCACATTGAGGACGACGCCGCGTGTCGTGCTGACGAGGCGCGAAGCCGTATCCTTCGCTTCGGCGATGAGGTGCGGCAGGGCGTATTACACACCGCCGAGCATTGGGCTGACGTTCTCCGGGACGTTGACCGATACGAGGACTACTGCTCCGGCCACCCGCTGTATGAAAACAACCGCGCCGCAAACACCATCCAGCATCTTAACTGCGTCTACGCGGGCCATCTAAAGAAAAACGATTTTTTGAAGTAAGGAGAATTTGCAATGAACGAGATTATCACGACCTACGGCATGGAAATCATCAAGTACATCATCCTCGCCATCTGCGGAATTGCCGCGTCTTACGCCGCGAAGCTGTACGAAAAGTACGTCAACACCGATACCAAGCGCAAGGTAGCGGCAACTACCGTTGCGTACATTGAACAGGTGTATAAGGATATCCACGGCGACGAGAAGCTGTCCCGCGCCATGGCTGTCGCTGCCTCCATGCTCGAACAGAAGGGCATCAAAACCACGGAGGACGAGCTTAAGGTGCTTCTCGAAGCCGCCGTCAAGGAAATGAACGACAAGTTCAAAGCCGCCTGACGGCAGCCAAAATTTTGTAAACCGACACTGCGGAATCATGAAAGAATCCGTAAAAACATTCTGCCGCATCAATGGCGTCGAGGCGTCTGAAAGCCTCGCAGAGACACTTTTTAACGCATACATGGAGAGTGTAGCCAATGACGACAGAGAGCCTCCTACGGAGTTTAACAACGCCAGGGACAAAGAATAAGCTGCAATTCCCGCGCGAGCTGCGCGAACAGTTTGAGCGGGACTGCGGCTTTACCGACGAGGAACTAAAAATCTTCCGCCTGCGGGCAAAGGGCATGAGCGTTTTGCAAATCTCCTTCGCCATGCAGACGGAAACGGAACTATACGGCACAGAAAAAGTCGAGCGCCGTATACGGGCGATCAAGGACAAGATCGCCGCTGCAATCGAATGACGGGTTTTTGATGGATTATTGAGGGCTAACCGACGGGTTAGCCCTCTTTTTTTATGCGACAATGGGGGCAGAAAGGACGTGAAGCAATGGAAAACTACTACCAACAGCCACAGCAGTTTTACGGCGGCTATCAGCGACCGCAGCCGCAGCAGATCGCTCCCGGATACGTCTGCAAGCCGGTCACGAGCCGCGAAGAGGCTATCGCCACGAGCACGGACTACTTTTCTCTCGGCGTCGTTATGCCGGACATTGGGCACGGAATGATTTACCTGAAACGCTTTAACCAGCAGACAGGGGCTTCCGACTTCTTTGATTTCAAGCTATTCACCCCGGAACAAGCTCCGACTGTAGAGTACGCGACGAAAGCCGACCTTGACGCTCTGCGGGCGGAGCTGACAGCGAAAAAGCGCCGGAGGGTAGAAGACGATGATGAATAATCCGCTTTTCAATTTGATAAGCCTCGCCCGTACCGGCGGAAACCCGATGATGCTAATACAGCAGATGGCGGGACGTGATCCGCGAGCGCAACAGGCGTTAAAGATGGTTCAGGGCAAGACGCCCGACCAGCTCAGGCAGATGGCGGAGAACATGGCGAAGGAACGCGGAACGACCGTGGACGAAATCGCCAAAGGTCTTGGGCTTAAATAAACATTCTCCTATCAGTTTCGGCATCTTGATTAAAAGCCGCGTCTCGAATGCAGCCGGGAGGCGCGCGCCCGGATGTAAATAAACTGATAGGAGTTTTTTCTATGGCAGACGATTTTATGAGCGGATTCCTCGCCGGACAGGGCGACGGCAATTCCAACCGCGGCGGGATGTTCGGCGGTGACGGTTGGTGGGCTATCATCATCTTTGCGCTGATTTTCGGTTGGGGCAACGGCGGCTATGGCTTCGGCGGCGGCAATTCCGGCGGTGTAGCCGATGGCTATGTCCTTGCCTCCGACTTTGCGAACGTTGAGCGCAAGATCGACGCGGTGAACAACGGCGTTTGTGACGGCTTCTACGCGATGAACACTGGAATGCTTAACGGCTTTGCCGGTGTGACGCAGGCCGTGACGAGCGGCTTCTCCGCGGCGGAGCTTGCCCGCTGCAATCAGCAGGCGGCGCTTATGCAGCAGCTCAACGCCATGCAGATGCAGAATCAGAACTGCTGCTGCGAGAACCGGCAGGCTATCGCACAGGTGCGCTACGATATGGCGACGCAGGCGTGCGATACCCGGAACACCATCCAGAACGTTGCCCGCGACATTACGGACAACCAGAACGCCGGAACCCGCGCTATCCTCGACTTCCTCACGCAGAGCAAGATCCAGACCCTTGAGGCGGACAATCAGGCGCTGCGGCTTGCCGCGTCCCAGAGCGCACAGAACGCTACGCTCATTAACGCGCTTCGACCGTCCCCCGTTCCTGCGTATCAGGTGCAGAACCCTTACTGCTGCAACCAGAACACCTGTTGCGGGTGCTGAAAATGTGATCGGGGCGGGAAAACCCGCCCCTGAAAGGAGTTAAAAATGGCTTGCAAACCCGTTTGTCAGCTTTGCAAAAGGCTGATTCTTAGCCAAGCGATCACGTTTACCGGCGGAAATCTGGTTGTCAATCTCCCGGACGGCAACTACTCCAACGGAGAAAAATACTGCATCGTTCTGGCGCAGAGCATCCCAACGACGGCGACGATTAACGCGCCGGTCGTGTTCACCATTGGCGCGGGAACGGCGCAGTTCCCGCTGACGAATCGATGCTGCGCTCCCGTAACTGCGTGTGGTGTGCGGACGCGGACGAAGTACAGCACGATTGTAGTCACAAATGCCACGGGCGGCACGTTCCGAATGATCGGGAAACCGTGCTGCTCGCCGAGCAATGATCTTACCGCCATTAACGCGGAGACAGGAGCGACGACATGAGAGCGGACAGAATAAGACGCATCCGAGACTACCAAATACAGAACAACCGTGACTATGAGCCGCAGGACAGATACCGCGACAGCCGAGGCCGCGAGCATTACAACAACGGGCGCTATGCCCCGCGCAATGACTACCGCGACGAATACACGGACTACTACGACGACCGCCGCCGAATCGGATTCTCCTACGAGCCGCGCATGGGCGAGAGCTACGGCGGGGAGTACGACCGCGGCTATGCCGGAGGGTACGACCGCATGACCCGCGAAATGGCGGACGAATGGATGCGCGGTCTTGAGAATGAGGACGGCAGCAGGGGCGCACATTGGAGCTATGAGCAGACCAAGAATCTTCTTGAACAGAAGAAAATAGACTGTGATCCGATGGAGTTCTATGTCGCCATGAACATGCTGTACTCGGACTACTTCAAGGTAGCAAAGAAATTCAACGTCAACAACACGGAGTTTTACGCCGACCTTGCCGAAGCATTCCTTTGCGATAAGGACGCGGTCGAAGATAAGCTCGTTCGGTATTATGAGTGTATCGTTGAGTGAGCAAAGAAAAAAGGAGGGCTGAAAGGCCCTCCTCTTTGCTTTATAAAATCAACCGCATGTTTCATTGAGCACGTCGAAAATGTTATAATTTTTTGCAAGAAAAATCAATTAAATAGTTGACATTCTAAACCTAATAGTTTATAACTACAACTGTAAGGCAAGGGCAAAAGCCTTTTTTGAAAGGAAGTGAGGACATGCCTGACGTGAACGTCACGGAAGCGTTGCTCAGAGCGATTCTTGAGCTGATCGAAACTTGCGATTCGCTCGAAGAGCTGCGAGAGCGCGTTAAGCGGATCATGCAGAAGCATTAAAAAATCGGTGAGCGTCCCAGCTAAAGCCGCTCACCGAAAGCCACAGGATGGGGGCTTAGAGCCTTGCCAAAGCCCCTTTCCTTTTCTACCTTAACACGGCAAGGCGCAAATGTAAAGGAGAAAAAACTATGTGCGTAAGCGAGTACATCAATTTGATCGCAGCGGCTGACAGCAATGACACGCTTCGGTATATTGTGTCTTTTGCCGCGAATGACGACAGCATTTCCAATGCCGAGTATGAATTCATCTACCAGACGGCGGAGGCGGCGATTATATGAACAAGAAAATTTGCGCGTTGATAACTGACCGCCTGATTGAGGAAATGGAAAAGGGCGTCATCCCGTGGGACAAGCCTTGGACGGGCGTTGGCGCTGTTTCCCACACCACCGGCAAGCCGTACAGCCTGCTTAACCAGTTAATTCTTGGCTGCGCGGGCGAGTGGGTGACGATGAATCAGATCAAAGCTGAAAAGGGCCATTTGAAGAAAGGCTCTAAAGGCCGCCCGGTTGTTTTCTGGAAACAGGTGACAACGAGCTTGACGGACGAGAGCGGAGAGCCAACAGAAAAGATCGTACCGATGCTTAGATACTACACCGTGTTCAATGTCGAAGATTGCGAGAATATCAAAATCAAATATCCTCCCGAACTCCAAAAGCACGCAAACCCGGTATCGGAGGCCGAGGACATCATTACCGCTTATGTTGAGCGCGAGGGCGTAAAGCTGATCCGCGATAATCTGTCCGACGAAGCGTTTTACAGCCCGTCACGTGATGCAATCGTCATTCCGAAGATTGAACAATTCCATAATGAGGCCTTGTATTACTCGACAGCCTTTCACGAGATGGCACATTCTACCGGGCATAAAACAAGGCTTGATCGCTTTGCTTGCGGTTCTGGCGCAGCGGCTTTTGGAAGCGATGACTACAGCAAAGAAGAGCTTGTTGCAGAGCTCGGCGCGGCAAACCTTGTCGCCCATGTAGGGATAGAAACAAGAGCTTCTTTCCGAAATAGCGCTGCATATCTTCAAGGTTGGATGCAAGTTCTAAAAAATGATCCAACTATGATAATCTCTGCCGCTGGCAAAGCTGAAAAAGCAGTAAACTATATTTTAGGGGATGCATAATGCATCCCCTATTTAGCTATATTATACGTTAACTGGTGTTAAGGTTCTTTGTAGCCAAACAAGCTCAAAAAAGATGTCGCCGTTTTCCGAAATTACAATCCGGCGAATGAAGCGATTCCACACTTCCTTTTTTCCACTTGGTGGAAGTTTGTCGTATGCGTCCAGCAAAGACACTACAAGTTCTTCGTTGATGGGCTTCGGTTCTGGCGGAACGTTCAGTTTTTCTTTTAGCGCTGTGTATTCTATCTCGTACTTCTCGCGGTTGATGAGATCGGCGAGGTAAAGGTCTGTCAGTTTGTCCATTTTCCGCTTGATTGCCGCCGTATCAACCGGCGGTTTTGTTTTTCCCGCCTTGAGCTTTGCATTGTGCGCCTGTACCTCGATTGGCAGCTTGGCAAGCAGATATTTTTCAAGCGTCGCCTCGTTGATTCTCTTTTTGTGGCGGCAGATACCCATTTCATAGTTTTTGCATCGATAATAAAAGTAGTCTGTCCCGCGTTGCTGTGTGGAATGCGTCACAAGACGATGGCCGCATTCGGCGCACCAGACAAGGCCGGAGAAAAGCCAAGTATGCTTTGATCCGTTGTTGCGAATGCTTCTTGCTGTCAGCATCCGTTGTACAAGGGCAAAATCTTCCGGCGGGATCAGCGCGTCGCAGACTTTTATTCCGTTGTTAAGGCCGATATATCTCTCGTTGCTCAATGCGCCTTTTATATGGTGATTCGCTCTCATTATTCCAAACTCGGAAATGAGCATCTTTTTGACGTGGTTAACGCTTCCCGTGGCGATGTAGTCCTCAAACATTCGCCTCGCAATGTGCGCCGTTTCCTCGTCGATGCAAAGTCGGCTCTCGACGGCCTTTAACCCGATGGGCGTTTTACCCGCCGGGCAGAGGCCAAGCTCCCGCTTGTGCTGCATGATCCGTTTAACACGCTCTGACGTTCTGTCTGCCTCGTCCTGCGCGACGGACAGCATAATGTTGACCTTTAACCGACCGGCGGCTGTGGCGGTCTCGTAGTCTTCATATGTCGCCTGCCATACAACACCGTGCGCGTCGAGGACTTCCTGTGCCTTGTAAAACTCTCCGATGTTGCGGAACCAACGGTCGAGCTTTGTGAACGCTACGAGGTCGATTTTCCCCGCTTCCACGTCGGACAGAAGCCGCTGCAATTCAGGCCGCTTTGACACGCTTTTTCTTCCGCTTACACCGGCGTCGACATAATAATCAACGACCTTGTGCTTGTTTTCCTCTGCCCATTTTTTCAGGCTTTCTTTCTGGTCATCGACGGAAAGGCCGTGAACGGCTTGTTCTTCCGTGGAGACGCGGACATAAAGTGCAACTCTCATTTCTTTTTCCCCTTGTGAATGCTTTTGAAGGCGTAAATGATGGTTGCGACGGAGGCGTTCAGTATCAGGGCGAGGACGCCAGCAAAAATGCTTGTCCCAGCCGAGCGGAAAATACCGGCGGTCTCTACCTGGATGTCAAATATGACGTACCATACAACGGCGCACAAAAGAATACTGCATACGCCTATGAGCATATAAATTGTCCTTGTGTGGGTTTCCCCCTGCTTTCTCAGCCCTGCGTTCATTTCTTGCAGATGCTTTACTTCGCCGGATAACCGCACGTTCTCCAATTCCAGATCATGGACATGCTGTGTGTCCGGCGGTTCATCCAGACCGACAAGCTCATTCAGCGATAGATTCAATACCTTACAAGTGGCAGCGGCATAAAAAAGGAGCGGGTGCTTGACCCGCCCTGCATTTGTGTCGCAGATGTTGTTATAGGGAACGCCGGACAGGTCGGACAACTCTTGCAGGGTGAAGCCGCTTGCATTTTTCGCCTTGCGAATTTTGGTGGGATAATCGTCTAAGTAAGGCTGTAGGTCTGTGAGCGCGGACACTTTTTCTCCATCTCCATTCAGTTGTTGGATTTCCCGGCAGTTTTGGGAACGGTTCTTGAATCTTCCTCCTGATTTGTGATTTACAACATGGACTTTATGGGCAAGAGCGGGTACGCTTGAGATGTGGCAGACGTGTCGGTTTACCACCTTACCCGAAGCCCCGGCAGAGGTTGCCGCCAACGCCGGGGCGATCTTAAATCAGAAAACGAAAAATGGTTTACGGTGTCCGCCGTTATAATCTGGCTCTGGGTCTATCGGTTCTTTGTAAACAGGTTTTTCCGGAAGTTGGACACCGGCGCACTCCGCGGCAGAAATTAGATTTTCAAATTCTTCTTCCGAAAGGCGATAAATCGCCGATTTTGTTTTAGGTAGCTTTTCAGGAAAATAATACTTAATTCGGAAGTATACACGCATCTTGTACCGAGATATTTTGGGCTGCATGACTTTCTCAATCGTGTTTTTATACCCGGCAATTTCTTGTGGCGATCTATCGTCCTTAAACGGTCGCCAACTTACTGAAATGGCGTTTACGTCTTTCCCTTTGTAATAGATCGTATCAAGGCTTTTGTCTCCCCAATATGTAAAAGGGCCGGACAAATAGCAAATGTTCTGCGGCCCTTTCATAAAATCAGGCAGCGCAGGGAATCGCTTGTCTTTTCCTGAAATGCTGTAAACTCTACCTTGATATTTTGCGGTTACTGCGCTTTGCGCACCAGACCAATTGCAATAAACGAGGTCTGATCCTACTGATCGACAACGATTTATTGCGTTAGTAAAAACGTCTTGTTCGATGTTTGGCGCATTATCTTCTATCCATTGTTCCCATTCTGCCGCCTTTTGAAATTTACCAAGTTCTTCTTCCCAATCGACAATACGGTAGTAGGTTTCTTTAAGGTGCCCAATTGGCGAAAACGGCATCATCTGTGTAGACTTTCCAAGACAAACAAGAGCTAGCCGGTATTCCTTCTTTTTCCAAAGATAGCTTGCGTGCATACGGAGAACATACTCAAGGTATAGAACGGGACTTTCGATAGATCCTCTGTTCATTTTCGAGTAATCCGGGATAGGTATTGAATAGATGGATTCCGCGCTTGTCAGATCGTACATTTTGCCGTCGCATACGATTTTCTCTGCATAATTTATAAGCTCTCGATCTTCGTACAGCGAATTTGGCGGAGACGGGACAATCTTATATGCGCGGCCATAGCGGAAGTACGGTATGTATTCCATCTCGTTACCCCCCCTGTCTTGCGCGGCTATGTTCAAAATAAATTTCTACGCGAATAGAATCAACAGAAAATTGTCGAAAAAACAATTTAGGGAAGTGATAAAATGCAAACACCCGTTGACGCACCGGATCGCTACGCCCGCAGGATCGACTTCCTGCTCAAATTCTACAAATTCATCATAATGGAGGATAAGAATGAGCGAGAACGAAAAGAATCTACTTGCGGAGAAAGAAAAAGCTGAAATTGAAAAAGCAATTCAGGATCCTGCTTTGCGAGAGACTATCATCTTAATTTTAGAAGAAGCAGGATTGCTTCCTTAACATTGTCGTCCGCCTTTTCGTAGGCGGCTAAAATTTGCCAATCAGAATACTTAGTAGGGGAAAGCTCTTTGTCAGTATCGACAGGGAGCTTTTCTTCTTTTTCGTCAAAGTAGGAAACAGGAACATTAAAATAATTAGCGATACGTTGTTTTGTGATGTCGGATGGATTGTTTCTTTTTGCCTTCCATTGGCTAATAGCTGATTTGTTTATGCCAACGTCCCTAGCCACTTCGCTTGGCGTTACATCTCTGTCAACGCATAAATCAATAAACTTTTTATAAAACATAACATCACCTCTTCTTGTACGTTTTCACAGTAAACAAAATAGCCAAAAAATGCATGGTCGATTTGTCGCAACTTATGAAGTTTAGAAAATTGCCAAAACGGGGTTGATTATTGCTCAGGTTTAGTATATTATCAAATGGCGGTTAGAGAGTTGACAAAAATTCCCCTGCAAAAACCCGTCGTGTTGTTTTGGACTGTAGCAATTCCAATATAACACGGTCTGTTAACTTTTTCAACTGGCAAATCAAAATAATTTGATGGGGGTGAAAAAGTGAATCTTCCCGAAGCATGGACGGGTCGGCTGATCGGCAAGATGCATAACAACGGCATCACGAACACGGAGCTTGCCAATCGGCTCGGCTACCACAAGGCGTATGTCAGCATGATCCTGAATGGTCAGCGAAGCCCAAGCAATGGACGCGCCAAACTTGAGGCGGCTGTCGATGAGATCATCAAGGAACGGAGGGGAAACGGTGCAGACTGAAATGACGGTAGCGGACGGCGAGCGCTTTGCCGCTATTGTTTGGCAGACTTATGCGAAATACTTCAACGTCACTGTTGAGCCCTTGAACCAACGCAAAAAGGAGAGCAAACAAGATGAGCGCCCCGTGTAAGGACTGCGCCGAGCGCTTCGTCGACTGTCACGTATCCTGCCCCCGTTATGCGGAATTTAAAGCCGGATGCGAAGCACGGAGGGAAGCGCGGACAAAGCAGCACCCGATTGCCGATTACACCATCGACATCAAAAAGAGAGTACAAAAAGCGGCGTACCGCCGCAGAAAGTAGGGAAAACAACCATGGAAAAGACTTGCGAAACATGCCGCCGGTCGGCAATGTGCAACCACAGCGGAAGCGTGTGCCGCAACTGGCGGGAACAGAAAATGGAACCCCGGAAGGTCACGCCGGAGGAGTTTGCTGCCCAGTGCATCATCGCGCGCATCGAGTGGCGCACGAAACGCGACCACGTGGAAAACGCCGACGGCTCCAGAACGGTGCTTGAGCACCACTACCCGGTCGTTATTGTAGACAATGCAAGCGGTGGCATCTTCTACAGCTACTACGCCTACCTCTCCCGCAACGAGATAAGCCCACCCGTGAAGATGTCCGACGAGTGGAAGGGAACGACCACAGTCGTTGACGAGTACATGCCGCACGATGGCGGGTTCTCCCTCATCCGCGCAATGGAGGAGGGATGACAAGTGACAAAACGGAAAGCCGCATTTGCGACAACCGCCATAATGACGCTGCTTGCAGCGGTCGTCTTCTTCGTCTGGCGCTTCGGCGCTGGCCTCGGCTTTGCCATCATAGAGGGCATTTTCGCCGTCTATGGCTTTTCCAGCCTCGCCGACGACTGCTGCCGCTGGCTTCAAATGCCGGACACGTCGATCATGCAGAGAGGAGGACGGCACTAATGATTATCTATCTCGCCGGTAAGATCACTGGCAATCCCGAATACCGCATACAGTTCACTGCGGCAAAGATGGAACTGGAAAGAGATGGTCATATCGTTCTGAATCCTGCCGAGCTGCCGGAGGGCATGAGCAAGGCCGCATATATGCGTATCTGCTTTGCAATGATCGACGTAGCGGACGAAATACGCACAATCCCCAACTGGTATAACAGCCCCGGCGCAAGAGTAGAAACCGCTTACGCTGAATACATCGGTAAGCCGATCGGCGTGGCAGAATACGCACTGATGGGAGGAGCGGAATGAACGACACACGTTATACGGCCATCGCCGCCGCCCTCTGGGAAGAGTTTCCGAAAGCCAATAAGGGCACGGTGAGCATGGCACTTCATACGAACGATTACGGCGTAAAGTTCTGCGCAAGGGCACAGGAGATTTACGACACTGTAACGCAGCGCAAGCCCCGCAGACCGCACCGCGTCAAACCCATACGGTTACAGTGCCGGTTGACCGAAAGCACTGCACAGCGCGTTAAACAGGCGCTGGAAAGAAACGGCATCGCGTCCATGCAGACGTTTCTTGAAACCCTCGTTCTCGCATGGCTCGCGCAGTCTGAATGCTCCACCACATGGGCGGAAAAAGGCGAAAGCGCCGCCGGTGGAGATGACACCGACGACGCTCTCAAATGAAAAAACAACCATTACTCGTATGATACTACAAATCTTAAATAATGTCAATGGAGGCAAAATGAATGACACTCTACGAAATCGACAAGAGCATTGAGGCTCTCGTAAATGCGGTTGATCCCGATACGGGCGAGATCACGGTTGACAATGATGCGCTGGACGCGCTTCTGATGGAGCGGGACGCAAAGGTTGAGAACATCGCCTGTTGCATCAAGAACCTTACCGCCGACGCAAAGGCCCTCAAAGAAGAGGAAACGGCTCTTTCCGCCCGCCGCAAGACAACCGAGAAGAAAGTCGAACGACTGAAAGACTATCTTACATACGCCTTGCAGGGCGAGAAGTTCCAGACTGCAAAATGCGCCGTATCGTTCCGCAAGTCCTCCGCAGTCGAAGTGGACGACTGCTTTGTTGAGTGGGCGCAGACCTCCGGCAACGAAGACCTCCTTCGTTATAAACTGCCGGAGGTGGACAAGACCGCCATCAAAGCGCGGCTAACATCTGGCGAGGAAATCCCCTTCGCCCGTTTCGTACAGAACATGTCCATTGCGATTAAATGAAAGGAGCTTGAATAATGGAAGAACGCAAAGTCAACATCATGCTCAACGCCACCGCCGAGCTGAACCGAAAGGAAACGGACGACATTTACATCCCCATCCGGTCGAGTGAGTACCGGAAACTGATTTCCGGCTATTACGAAATGGGAAAGAAACTCGAAGCGGAAAAAGACGATGCCACGCGCTGGGGTTCGGAAGCCTACCGCAGCGGGCTGAAAATCAAGGCGCTGGAAGCCGAGATCGCCGATCTCCGGCAGAAGCTCGCGGAGGTAAAGGTGGCGGCGGAATAATGGGAATCCCTGTTTTGATCCTCGGCGAATCCGGCACCGGAAAATCCGCCAGTCTCCGCAACTTTGAGCCGGACGATGTAAGCATCTTCAACGTTGCAGCCAAACCCCTGCCGTTCCGTAAGAAGCTCCCGATCAAGTCCACGTCGGACTACAACACCATTTGTCAGGGCATCGCCCAGAGCCAGAAGAAAGCCTTTGTCATCGATGACAGTCAATATCTTCTGTGCTTCGAGAGCTTTGCCAAGGCCAAAGAAATTGGCTACGGAAAATTCACCGATATGGCGCTGCACTTCTACAATCTGGTGCAGTTCGTGATCCGCCAGACGCCGCCGGATGTTATCGTCTACTTCCTCCACCACACGGAGACGGACGGCAACACCGGCAAGGTCAAGGCTAAAACCATGGGAAAGATGCTGGATAACCAGCTCACGCTGGAAGGGCTCTTTTCTATTGTTCTCATGGCTTACACGGACGGCAAGAAGCACACCTTTATTACGCAGTCAGACGGCTTCACCACAGCAAAAAGCCCCATGGAGATGTTCCCCGTGGAGATCGACAACGACCTGAAAGCCGTGGATCAGGCGATCCGCGAATACTACGAACTTAACAAAAAGGAGTAAAGAAAAATGATCAAAAGACCGAACAACTGGGACGAAGTCCGCGAGTTCACCGACCGCCCGAAGCTTCCCGTAAGCGCTTATGTGTGCCGCGTCAAACAGGCCGCCGTGAAAGCGACGGACTACGGCGAACAGCTCTGCATCCTGTTCGATATCGCAGACGGCGAATACGCCGGATACTATCAGGAAGAGTTCGATGCGAACACGCAGCAGGACAAGAAATGGAAGGGCGTCCTTCGGCAGTTCATCCCGAAGGACGACGGCAGCGAAAAAGACGAGTGGACAAAGCGCAGCTTTAAGGGGCTGACGGCGGCGTTTGAAGCTTCCAACCGCGGCTACGTCTGGAACTGGAACGAAAATTCTCTCGTCGGCAAAGAGATCGGCATTCTCTTCCGCAATGAGGAATGGGACTACAACGGCAGAACCGGTTGGTCGGTTCGCCCGTTCCGTGCCCTTTCCGTGGATCGCGTCGCCGACGGCGATTACACCCTCCCGGCGGACAAGCCGTTGAAGAACAAACAGACCGAAACGGCAGACGCTTTCCCGTCCCCGCAGACCGGCACGGCAGAAACGTTTGAGACGCTGGAAGATGACGGACAGTTTCCTTTCTGAGAGGTAGATCATGGCAAAGAGCGGAATTGACTACTTTCCGCTCGATGTCATTTTGGACGAGAAGTTTGAGCTGATAGAAGCAGAATATGGCTTGACAGGATTTGGTGTGATCGTTCGTCTTCTGCAAGAGATTTACGGCAAGGCGGGTTATTACATTGAATGGACAACGGAGGTTGCGCTTTTGTTCGCCCGAAAGGTCGGGTTGGGTGGGAACGTCGTTTCCGAAATAGTAGAGGCTTCTATCAGAAGAGGTATGTTCGACAGAGAGAAATATGACAAGTACCACGTCTTGACATCCCGAGGGATTCAGAAACGGTACTTCGAGGCAGTCAACCGCCGTAAGGTTCTTGAAGTCGATGAAAACATACTTCTGGTTAATGTCGCCCTTTTTTGCCCAAATGTTGACATCCGAGCGAAAAATGTAAACATTTTTTCAGAAAATGCGAACATTTCCAAACAAAGTAAAGTAGAGGAAAGTAGAGTAGAGCAGAGTAAAGGAAAGGAAAGTAATTCATCATCTAACGATGATGTACGTCCGTCTGCCGCCGGACGCGGCGCGGAAAAGGCCGTTGTTGATGCATGGAACAGTTTAGGGTTGAACCCCATCCGCAGCGTTACCCCCGGTTCCACGCGTAAGCAGTTGCTTTCCGGCAGGATCAACCAATTCGGCGTTCCGGCCATTCTGGAAGCAATAGAGAACGTGCGCAAGAGCCCCTTTCTGAACGGGCAGGGCAACCGCGGTTTTACGGCGACGTTCGATTGGTTTATAAAGCCGTCAAATTTCCAGAAAGTGTTAGAGGGTTTTTACGACAAAGACCGTTCGCCGAAGAAACAGGAGACAGGCCGCTTTGCGACACCAGACTATGACGCGATGGAGGACTTGCCATGCTGACAGAAGACATTATCGGCAGCATTGCCGAACGCGCGAAACGAAACAACCCCGCCATGCCGGAGGATTACATCGCCTCCGACGGCTTTCTCCATTGCGGCAAATGCGGCGAGCAGAAAGAATGCGCCATTGACGCCGGAGGAAAAGAGATCATCGTCTGCTGCCTCTGCCGGTGCGGAGCGGAGGCGCGGAAGCAGACCGCCGAGGACGCTTTCAGGAAGCTCAACGAGGAACGCCGTGCAGATTGGCTGTGCGGATACGAGGGCATGACCTTTGACAATTCCACGGGTAACCCGTCCATGTTCTTCGCCGAGAAGTTCATCCACCGTTGGACGGATATTTTGGAAAACGGCCTGTCGTTCACGCTCTCCGGCGCTGTCGGATGCGGCAAGACCTACGCTGCGGCGAGCATTGCCAACGAGCTTTTAGACCGTGGGTATCGCGTCTGGATGGTCTCAACGGTCAATCTGCTTGACCGGATGTTTGACGAGGCCGACATCATCCGCAACCGGCTTGCGACGTTTGAGCTTGTGGTGCTGGACGATTTCGGCGCAGAACGAAACACGGAATACGCCGCCGAAAAGATGTTTCAGATCATCGACGACCGCATGAGATCGCGCCTGCCTACGATCATCACGACGAACATAGACATCACCCAGCCGACGGACAATCTGACATATCAGCGCATTTTCTCCCGCCTGAACGGGGAAGCGCCGCAGTTCCGCTGCAAGGGCGGTGATCTGCGAGCCGACAGGGGAAGAGAAAAACGGCAGTTTGCCAATGAAATTTTGAAATCCTAAAAATTTTTTGAAAGAAGGAAAACAACATGAAAGAAACAAACATCGGAAAGTACGTTATCGTCCGCGGAGACCGCTCCGGCGTGTTCGCGGGAAACCTCGCCGCCAGAGATGGGCGGGAAGTCCAGCTCACCGAATGCCGACGCATCTGGTATTGGAATGGGGCAGCAAGCATTTCCCAGCTTGCCATTGACGGCACGCGCAAGCCACAAGAATGCAAGTTCCCGGCGCCGGTGGAGGAAATCACAATCCTTGACGCTATTGAGATCATCCCCTGCACGGAGAAGGCCGAAGCGAGCATCAAGGCGGTGTACGAATGGAAGTGCTGACGCGGGAGGCGTTCCTCCATACGGATTATTTCGAAGGCAACGGTTGTGGGTCAGGTTCTGGTTCAGGTTCTCCTTTTGGATCGGGGTTTGAATCATGTTCTGAATATGGCGCTGTTTCTGGTTTGGGGCGTGGATATGGCTCGGGCGCCGGCTCCATCTGCGGCTGTGGTTACGTCTCCAGCTCTGGCTGTGACGACGGCTCCGGTTGGGGTCATGATTCTGGCGATGGAATAAAATCTTTTAACGGTCAGTCGGTCGATATGATCGACGGCGTACCGACGATTCTCACGCGCATCATCGGCAACGTTGCCAAGGGCTTTATCGTTGGCCCCGATTTTTTGCTTGCCCCGACCTTTGTGTGTAAGCAGGGCAACACATTTGCCCACGGCGAGACGTTGCACAAGGCGCGGGAAGCGCTGCTCGAAAAGCTGTTTGACGATATGCCGACGGATGAGCGCATCGCAGCGTTCTGCAAAGAGTTCAAGCCCAGCGTAAAGCGCCCGGCCATGGACTTTTTCTCGTGGCACCACCGGCTGACCGGAAGCTGCGAGCAGGGGCGGAGAGAGTTCGCCAAGCAGCATGACATTGACATCGACCGCGATGAGCTGACGCCCGAAGAGTTCTTCGCTCTGACGCGCGATTCCTACGGCAGCGGAATCATCCGACAGACGGAAGAGGCATTTGCCGCCAGAAACGGTGAGATCGTAGAGGCGGAAGAATGATCTACGTCGGTATAGACCCCGGCAAGAACGGCGGACTTGCCATTCTGCAATGGGAGGAAGTCCAGACGTTCCGGTATGACAGAGACACCTACCGCTGCGTCCTCTCCGACCTGCGCGGAGAAAAGGCGGTGTGCTGCTTGGAGCACGTCAGCGCCATGCCTGGGCAGGGAGTGACCTCTATGTTCCACTTAGGCGAGGGCTTCGGCTGGATACAGTGGACGTTGGAAGCGTTCGGCGTTCCCTATGAGCTCGTCCGCCCGCAGAAGTGGAAGAAGGAATTTTCCGTCACGGCGGACAAGAACACGTCCATAGAGGTCTGCAAGCGGCTCTTCTCCGGTGTGAATTTGATCCCGCCGGGCTGCCGCAAGGAGCATGACGGAATGGCGGAATCTTTACTTATGGCACTCTACGCCAAGCGGAGGCTCGGATGAAACGAATTGACCTGACCGGGCAGCGCTTCGGACGCCTGACGGTCATACGATACGACCACTCCGAGCACGACGGGGCGCACTGGCTCTGCAAATGCGATTGCGGAAAAGAAAAGGTTGCCGCCGGGTATTCCCTGCGGAGCGGAAATACAAAATCCTGCGGCTGTCTGAACTCCGACGCTTCGCGGGCAAAGCTCGAAAAAGCAAGGGAAGCTCTGAAAGCAAGACCGAGAAAAGACCTGACAGGTCAGCGGTTCGGGCGGCTCGTCGTTCTCGGCCTTGCCGACGTGCCGGACAGGAAGGGCTTTATTTTCTGGCGCGTCCGCTGCGACTGCGGAACGGAAAAAATCATCATGCAGAACAACATCATTTACGGGCAAACGCGATCCTGCGGCTGTCTCGCAAACGAAGTGAGAGCGGCCAGAGCTGAACACATGAGGCAGAGCAGAAAGTCGAAAAAAGAACCTGTGAAAGTCAAGAAACCAAAAACCGAGAAAACCCCCGCCCGTAAAGCTTACCATACAAGGACTGCCGCAGAGTTTTTCCGCTTCTCCAAAGCGCACGGATGCAGCGTGTGCGCGGATAGGAAGGACTGCGACTTGTCGTTCTGCAAATATGAAAAGGAGATGACATCGTGAACGAAAAACAGGAAAAGAAACGCCGGTACAATCTGCGCCTTGAGTACATCGCGCATTTCAACAAGTGGCTGGACAGCGAGCCGCCCCGGTGGCGCTTTATCCGCTGGCGCAAATGGAAGAAAAGCCGGCCAGTATGGGAGGACGCGGCATGACCTGCGAAGCAGCAAAACGAATCCTTCACCCGGACACTACGCGGGAAGCCCTTGCCGAGATCGAGTTTTTAGGCGGATTCAAAGGCAAGGAGAAATTACGGGAGGCGGTAGACGAGGCTTGCCTTCCGGTATGTGGACAGGTCGTTGATGAATGGTCTCCGTACTGCGATCAATGCGGACAGGCGATTGATTGGGAGGGCTGACAATGGAGGAGCTTAAACCTTGCCCGTTCTGCGGCGGCAGACCGGAATTTATTAAATCATTCTACGGTTGGATGTCTCTCGACGAAAACGGGAAAGAAATCTTTGGCGATAATGGAGTGATTCGATGCACGCAGTGCGGAATTAGAACGCGAGAAACAAAAGAATATGACGTTATCGAAGCGTGGAACAGGAGGGCTGACAATGGCTGAATACATAGAACGCGAAGCGGCTGTTATGCGATTGATGCAGGACGGGTGCAGCGCAAAAAACGTACAGACCATCATGACGCTTCCCGCCGTTGATGTTGAAAAAATATCAGATGGATACCACACCTTCGCAGACTTGTATGAGCAAAGGCTTATTCTGTCTGCCGCTCTTGCTAAAAACAATCCGCATGCATGGAAAAGCAAGCGGCATGAGGACGGCAGCGTTCCTTTCGGCGGGGGATGGTTCATCATGGGTTTTGACACCGATGAAGGGTGTTATACATACCACTATGAACTAAACGACTGGGATCTGTTTCAGTGCAAGGAATTGGACAAAGGAAAGCCGTGGGACGGTCACACTTCAAAGGATGTCAGCAGACTGCTTTCAATCCCCGCCGCCGTATCTGCCCCGCAATGGATCAACGTCAAGGACAGGCTGCCGGAACCGGACGAAAACCCCGTTATTGCCGGATGCGAACCGTTTAACGCGGTCTTTATGGCGTGGTATCACAGCAAAACAAAACGCTGGGAATTGCCGTCTAAGATTTGCTGCGAAGTAACGCATTGGATGCTGACATCATCCCTGCCGAGAATGGACGGTGCGGAATGAACGAGGAAAGGAACCGGAGAATTTACAGGTTTCTTCGGGACTATGTAAATTTTGGCACAAGGAACGAGATAACCGAAGAAGGTCGTCTTATCGATGCGGTTGGTTTGCTCATAAGAGAAAACGTATTCACGTTCAAAGAGCTTCAATTTGAGTGCGCTATGAAAGTTCATGCCATTATACCAAACGATTGGGAAGAGGGTGCATTCGTATGAACGACTGTGAATCCTGCATCCACTACCCACCGAGCGCTGCGGACGGAAAGCCCTGCTGCTTCTGCGATCCGATAGACCCGCTGCTGAATTGCTTTCAGAGAAAGGATGACACGGAATGAACAAGGAGCGGAAACGTGTGTGCGGTAACTGCGGCAACTGCATCAGATATCCAACAAAGGACGGAATCCGGTGCAAGTGTGCAATAGACGATCGTCACATTGGCTATTTGCAGTGCTTTGAACACTGGTGCAGACGGTGGAAAAGAGACAGAACGTGGGACGGTGAAGAAAATGGCTCGAAAGCGAGGTAGAAACTGATGTTTGAAGAAAAAATCATCTGGCACGAGATCACGACGCGCCCGTTGACAGAGGAAGAAAGAGCCGAGTACGCCGAGCTCGGATACGCTTACTATGAAATCCCGGAATATATGTTTTCCTGCGAAATGCCGAAGGACAGGCAGGAAATCCTTGTCGCCACAAGCTGGGGCGTCTCGCAGGACGTGTGCGTGATCGACTACGATGAGTACGACAGCCTGTTCGAGCTTGAAACACGCGGTGATTGGGACGGTGTGAAAGCATGGGCGGACATGCCGAAGTATAAAGGCGGTGACAGCGATGCATAAACCATGCTACGGCAAATGCCATCGCTGTGTGTGGCGGTTGAATGGGGGGGTGTAGCGAGTGGCAAGACTAATTGATGCCGACGCGCTGCTTGCTGAATACGACCGACAGCACGAAGGAGAGCCGGGGAAAGCCCGAAAACTGATAGAGGATGCACCCACCGTTGCCGCTGTTCCCGCGTCCAAAATCCTCGCCTTGCGCGACGCTCTCTACGAAGCCGATGCTGTCACAATGCGAGGACTGCGCAATCTCAATATGCTGATCGCCAAATACGAAGGAGGAAAAGACCCTGCGACTGATTGATGCTGACCATTTGATACAGGTCGTTTGCAGCGCTACGATTCTTTCGGACGGGTTTAAAGAAGCGTTCCGCAAGTTAGTTAACGGAGAGCCAACGGTTGACCGCCCCACCCGAAGCCAGTTTAAGCGCATGGCGGTGCAGCTCGGGTATGAGCCGGTCGTACATTGCAAGGACTGCAAACACGTCATGTTCAGTGACTGTTACGGAGAATGCGGAGCTGCACGAATGGGAATTGTCGGCCCGGATGACTTTTGCAGCTACGGAGAAAGGAAAGAAAACGATGACGCTTGAAAATGCAATAAAAACGCTTGACGATGTTATCCCGCCGCACACGCACAACACGGTAGACCGGGAACATATGCCGATTGTCCTTGCGTGGGAAGCGGTAAAGGTAGAACTCGAAAACCGTGAGCCTGTTGTGCATTGCAAGGACTGCTTACATTACTGCGAATGCGTATGCGATTATCACGCGGCGGCGGTTTGCGCAGACTGGTTTTGCTGGGGCGGAGAAAGAAGAACCGATGAGCAGTAAATCCAAGCGCAAGCCGAGAGACGTCTCCATGCACAAGGCCGTGTCCATTGCCATGACGATCTTCGTCTGGGCATGGATGTCCTGCTTCAATCCTACGCAGGAGGACGTGAACCGCATGTCGGACGAGGTGCGCAACATCCGCGAGAGCGTGAACAGCAAGAACCTCAACATCTGGGAAGTCAGAGACGCCATAAAGGACGAGTTCGGGTGGGAGGTTTGACAAACTGCCTGAACTGTGGAGCTCCGATCACCGGGAGCGTGTGTGAGTATTGCGGGACAAGGTACGGTACGGTTTTCGTTCCTGCGTCGCCTCCTCCGGCAATATGCGAGACTTTAACGATATACACCATAGACGGTGAGATATATCAAATCGAACGTTATGGAGAGCTTTAACCGTGAACGATGAAAAGTACGTTTTCATTACTGACTGCGCAGAGAAGAAGCGAACGGCGCGTGGCATACATAATAAGCGCACCCACGCCGGAAAGGGCGGGAAAGTTATCTTCCCGTCCGACTATCTTACAAGAAAGGAACGTGAAGCCATGAACGGCGAAATAAAAACATACGCTCTCAATCGACCCATGCGGTGGAAAGAATTTAAGTTACTCCCGGACGATGTGCGCCGGGAGTACATAGAGAATCTACAGAAGCGCTTCGACGTGCAGCAAAAAAATCTTGCCGCCATGTTCGGCGTTTCTGTTCAGACGGTGGGCTTGGAGACTAAGAAGCTCGGCATCAAGTTTCCGCACCGTGGAGGATGGGAGAATGCCAACAACGGCGGATTCCGTGCCTTTTGCGCCGAGGAGCCGAAAGCCGATCATGTAGAAGCGCCGATGGAACCGGTGCATTCCACGCCGGAAGTTGCTGAACCGTCGGAGGAGGTCAAAGCTCCTGACGCTCCGCCGGTACAGAATAGAGGGGGCGCTCCCAAGAGTGGAAGCCTCTGTTTCGAGAACACCACGACAACAGATGCGCTGAACCTCGTTTACTCCGTCCTCGGATCCGTGAGAATGGCAAAGTTAAGCGTTTCGTGGGAGGTGTGAAAAAGATGTGCCTTACAATCGAAAATTCCGCACAGAGCGTTTAACGCTGCGAGAACGGAGGTAAAATGAGCAAGCCAAGATACAAGTGGTGGGGATTCGTGAAAGCGATCATCCGGGCGTACCCGATGCATTGTGAGGATTTGCGGAATATACGGGAGCAGTCTGTTGTTCCAGCATACGGCGCAACAGGACGAGGGACGGACGTAAACCGAGCCGCCGAAAGCGTAGCCTTGCGCGAGCTGCCTTTCGATGATATGAAAGAGTATTTAGCTGTCGAAAAGACCATACTGGACACCATGCGGTATCCTAATGGCGCGGATCGCGTAAAGCTCATCGAAATGGTGTTTTTTAAGCGCACACATACTTTGCATGGGGCAGCTATGGCCCTGTTCGTTTCCTACGGAACCGCTAAGAACTGGCATAATAAATTCATCGAAAGAACAGCAGAGAACTTCGGACTTACAAAAAAAGGGGCAGTCGAATGACTACCCTTTTGCTTTATATTTCTTTTCCGTCCGGGAAAATAAAGCCGATATGTGGTTCTGCGCCAATGGCTTTCGCAATAACGCACCATTCTTCAACGGAGAACTTTCCGGTATTTAAGCGTTTGCTTAACAGTTGCGGAGACCAGTTTAGGCGGCGGGCAAGCTCTGATTTGCTCATTCCGGCGTAAGCCAGCGCCATATCAACTAATTGCTTAGCGGTCATTGGATCACCCCTTTCGATCTGATTGTAAACTATATATTTTTGCTTGTCAAATAAAACTTTTCAAAAATGTTCCAAAAAGTTTAAAATAACAGTTGACATTATAAACTGAATAGTTTATAACTACAACTGTAAGGCAAATAAACAAGCCAACAGGCAGAAAGGAAATTGAAATGCTTTATACAGTCCATACATCCTTTGAAGCACGCGACAACGAAACCGGCTTCATGCGGCGTTGGAGCAATACCGAGAAGATTGAAGCCCCGGACAAGCTCGCCGCAAAGACCATCGCTTGGCGTCACATCGCCGAAAGTGGCGAATACAGTTTCGTCACATACGGTAGCCAGAACGCCAGAGCGTCCAGCAGAAAGTAAGTACAAAAGCCGAAGGTCGGCGGCTAAACCGCCCAGAAAGGAAGAACAGGCAATGAAAGGCATTAAATTCGAGAAAGACCAGATTCAGGCAGTATACGACGAAGTAGCTCGCCGGATGCAGCAGTTCTATACTGATGAATACACCGAGCGGGAAGCGGAAGAAGAACACCGCGCGATGCGGCAGGGTGTGTATTCTGTCCTGTCCTCACTGGCGATCAACTGGCCGGAAGTCCGCTGCTGGACAGACGAGATCGAAGCTAAAGAAGCTCACCAGCTGGGGGTGTGATCAATGAGAGCTATCGACGCAGACAGCCTTTATGAATTTTTCAAGGAACGGCGGCTTGAGCTTATTGAAGCTTGCGAATTGAACGGTGGAAGCACACCGTTTGCCGCAGGGCGGCTTGCTGAAATGGGCAGGATCATGGGGATGCTTAAAAGCGAAAGGTTCACGCCGACGGTGAAAGATTAGCCTAAAAAGCCAAAATCAAGTGCTATAATGGGTACACTCGAAAGAGCTGGAAGCGATTCCGGCTCTTTTTTGTTGGATGCGGAAAGGAAGGAACTGAAATGGAACTTGTCAAAAAGCCGTTAAGGGACATCGTCCCTTATGAAAAGAATCCCAGAAAGAATGATGATGCTGTGGCTTATGTCATGGAGAGCATTAAGCAGTGCATCTACGTTGCGCCTATCATTGTGGATGAGGACGGCGTGATCCTTGCCGGGCATACGAGATATAAGGCGCTGAAGAAGCTCGGCTATAAAGAAGCGGATGTTCTTATCAAAGAGGGGCTGACGGAGGAACAGAAACGGAAATATCGGCTTCTAGACAACAAAACAAATGAGTTTGCCGAATGGGATGATGCGCTTTTATCGGAAGAACTTGCGGAGCTTGATTTCGAGGGCTTTGACTTCGGATTTTTTGAGGAAGAAAAAGAGAGCGAGCCTAACCAGTACAGCATGAAAGTCAATATTCCGCAGTATGAGCCGGACGGGATAAAGCCGAGCCTTGCCGACCTGTACAATACGGATAAGACGGACAGCCTCATCATGGAGATTGAGGCCGCAGACATCCTGCCTGAACAGAAAGCGTTCCTTATTGCAGCGGCAAACCGGCATAATGTGTTCAATTACAGGAACATTGCGGAATACTATGCGAACTGTGCAAGCCCTGAAATGCAGGAACTGATGGAGCGTTCCGCACTTGTCATCGTCGATATCGATAATGCCATTGCTAATGGGTTTGCCGAGCTGCTTGACGGCTTGGTAGAGTTAAAGGACGGTGAGGGCATTGACGAGGAGTGAATACCGCGAATCTTTTGCTGTCTTTATTCTAAGCCACGGCAGAGCTGACGAGATAAAAACAGTAAAGATGCTGAAAGACAGCGGCTATACCGGAGACTGGTACGTTGTGATTGACAATGAGGACGACCAAGCCGATCAATACTTCTCTAAGTTCAGCGAACATGTCATTCAGTTTGATAAAAAGGCTGTTGCGGATGAGACGGATACCGGCGACACGGACAACGACCGCCGCGTTGGAGTGTTCGCAAGAAACAAGATACAGGACCTAGCCGAAGAGCGCGGCTACAAATATCATTTGCAGCTTGACGATGATTTTACGAGGATTGATTTTCGCTATGTAGAGGACGACAGGCTTGTTACAAAGGCTTGCCGAGACCTTGACACGCTTTTTTATTACCTTGTGCGTTACATCGATAAGACGGACATTGCATGGCTGTCCTTTGCACTGTCGAGTGAATACCTCGGCGGGATCCGTGGGAAAAAGTATTTCATGGGGCTTAACCAGAAAACTATGGGATCGTTCTTGATGCGTGCGGATAAAAAGATTAAATTCCGCATGCGCATGAATGATGATATCACCACGACGATAGATGAAGCAAGCCGGGGGCTGCTGATGTATTCTGTTATGTACTTACAGGTACAGACGCCGCCGACACAGCATATGCGCGGTGGAATGACGGACATATACCAAGATAATGGGACGTACCGGAAGAGCTTTTACAGTGTGATGTGCTGCCCATCGTTCGTTAAGATCGCAAAACAGGGCAGAGTAAATTTTCGCATCCATCATAAAATAAGCTGGAACAACTGCCGCCCGAAGCTGGTGAACGAAAAATGGAAAAAAACTACGATTACTTAATAGTTGGAACAGGGCTTGCAGGCTCTGTTTTTGCTTATATGGCGACAAAGGCGGGGAAGTCCTGCATTGCTGTGGATCGGCGCGACCATATCGGCGGAAACTGCTACCAAGAAAATGTTGAGGGGATCGCAGTTCATAAATACGGAGCGCACATTTTCCGCACGAACAACGATGAGGTATGGAAATTCGTCAACCAGTTCGTTCATTTCAATAATTTCATTAACAGCCCCCTTGCCTGTTACGCAGGGCGGTGCTACAACCTCCCGTTTAACATGAACACGTTCCGGCAGTTGTGGGGTGTGAATTTCCCTTTTCAGGCGAAAGCGGAGATCAACCGCCAGAGGCTTGTGCTTGACCGTGAAGCGAAGAATCTAGAAGAACACGCGCTGTCGCTTGTCGGAGAAGACATCTATAAGATGTTTATCCGAGGGTACACCGAAAAGCAATGGGGCAAGCCATGTTCCGAGCTTCCGCCGGATATAATGCGGCGGATCCCTGTTCGGTATACGGCGGACAATAATTATTATAATGCGAAATATCAGGGAATCCCTATCGAGGGGTATAACAAACTCATTGAATCACTGTTAAACGGTACAGACGTAGCCCTAAATACGTCCTTTGAAGAAGCAAAGGAAAAGTATAAGGCAAAGAAGATCGTTTATACTGGGGCGCTCGACGAGTTTTACGGATATGAGTATGGAGAACTCCCATGGCGAAGCCTGCGCTTTGATCAGATGACGGTCGATATAGACAACTATCAAGGTGTGGCCGTAGTAAATTATACTGCGCGCAGCATACCCCATACTAGGGTTATTGAGCATAAGCACTTCGTTTTTGACACAGAAAGCCCGAAAACGGTACTGACAATTGAATACCCTGACACGTGGGAACGCGGGAAAGAACCTTTTTATTCTGTTAATAACGCAGAGAGCGAAGCTCTGTATCAGAAATACCGGTCGAGAGCGGAAAAGGACGGTCTAATCGTTTGTGGCCGTTTGGGTGATTATAGATATTATGACATGTCCGAAACCATAGAGAGCGTTCTCGCGTTGTCTACGAGGTGCTTATATGGCGAAGACTGCTGAACAGCTCGGAGCGTTTAACAAATATCTGAATAAGCAGCCCAACGGAAAAGGCCGACCGAGCCTTGTTTTGAGCGTCGAGGGCAAGCAACTGGTCGAGATGTTGTCCAAATATATGTGCACCGATGAAGAAATGGCTGGGGAGCTTGGCACAACGGTAGAAACGCTGCATAACAAGAACAACCGAGAAACATTCTTAGACTGCAAAAAAAGAGGACAGGCCAGAGGCAAAGTGAGCTTGCGCCGTAACCAGATGAAGCTATCGGAAACGAATGCGACAATGGCGATATGGCTTGGCAAGCAAGTTCTCGGACAGAAAGACTATCCTGATCCGGAAGTTGATAGAGGGGCGGTCATTGAATGGGACATATAAAAATGTCAGAAATGCTTGCCCCTGTATTTTATGACTTTGCGAAAGATGTTATGCGGCACGGGCATACGCATTATGATATTCGCGGCGGTCGAGGGAGCCTGAAATCGTCAACCGTATCCTTGCTTGTACCACAGTTGTTGATCTCCAATCCAAATACTCACGCGCTGGTGCTTCGTAAGGTCGCAAACACTTTGCGAGACAGTGTGTTTAACCAGTACATGTGGGCGATTGCCGAGCTTGGCATGGCCGGGCTATGGTATGCAAAGGTCAGCCCTATGGAAATTATCTACCGCCCCACCGGGCAAAAGATCATGTTCCGTGGCGCAGACGATCCGATGAAGATTAAATCTATCAAGGTGCCGTTCGGGTATATTGCCGTTACGCACTTTGAGGAAAAAGATCAGTTTTCCGGCAGGGCGGAGATACGAACAATTTTGCAGTCCACGATGCGCGGCGGCGACAAGTTCTGGAATTTCGAGAGCTACAACCCGCCTATTAGCCGCGATAACTGGGCGAACGTTGACAGCGCAGAAGAAAAGCCGAACCGACTGTGCCACATAAGCACCTACCTTGATGCGCCTAAGAGCTGGCTCGGCGAAGAGTTCTTGAACGAAGCTGAATACCTTAAACAGACCGATGAAAGAGCATACCAACACGAATACCTTGGTCTGCCCGTAGGCACGGGCGGAAACGTATTTGAGCGGTTGGAGCTGCGGGAAATTACAGACGATGAAATAAAGCGTTTCGACAGGATTTATCAAGGAATCGACTTTGGCTGGTATCCTGATCCGTTTTGCTTTATCCGCATCTACTATGATGTTGCCAGAGAAACGCTGTATCTGATCGATGAGCATTACGTTAATAAGACGAGCAACGAAGATAATGCCGCATGGATACGCGAACACCATTATAACGATTTCCCGATTACGTGCGACAGCGCGGAGCCGAAAAGTATCGTGGACTTTCGCGCGAGTGGAGTAGATGCGAGATCGGCAATAAAGGGGCCGGGAAGCGTTGAATACGGTATGAAGTGGCTGCAACGCCGAAAGATCGTTATTGATAAACGCAGAACGCCGAATGCATACAAAGAGATCGTCGGCTATGAGTACGAGAGGAACAAAGACGGCGAAATCATCAGCGGATACCCAGATAAAAACAACCACGCAATAGACGCTATCCGGTATGGGATGGAACCGGCATATAGACTGTACGGAGTGAGAGCATGAACATATACGAAGTTTTGCGGAAAAAGGGATATACCACTATCCCGGAAAGTTTTTATACTTATATCGCTAATTGGCAGAGCTGGTATGATGGCTGTGTAAAGTCGTTTCATAATTATAAAGTATGGAATGGCATGAAATTTATAAAATGCAGCCGGTATTCGCTCGGCATGGCGAAAAAGGTATGCGAGGATTGGGCGAACTTGCTATTGAACGAGAAATGCAAAATAACCCTTGAAGGCAAGAAAGAACAGGATTTTATTGATTCTGTTTTTATTCGCAACAACTTTTCCGTAAAGGCTAATGAAATGCAGGAGATCAAGGCGGCGCGCGGAACGGTTGCGTATGTTCCAACTGTCGTTAATGCCTCTGTGGACGTAAACACGGGCGAGGTAAACGCGAGCGGCGGAGAGATACGAATTGATTATGTGCCCGCTGATCTCATCCTCCCGCTGACTTGGGAAAACGGCATCGTCAGCGAATGCGCGTTTGGCTCTCACAAGTCCGTTGAGAAAGACACATACCTTTATATCTGCATCCATAAGCGAACGGGAGATGGAAAATACGATATCGAAAACCTTCTTTTCCGCGACACAAAGGGCAGTCTCTTAGAGGTAAACCTTGCGGATGTTCCGGGTTTTGAAAACATCGCTCCCATTGTCCATACTGATTTTACACAGCGGATGTTCGTTATTGACCGGCTGAACATTGTCAATAATGTTGATGCAACGCTACCGATGGGAATTTCGGTGTTTGCGAATGCCATAGATCAGATAAAGGGCGTAGACATAGCTTACGACAGCTACGTCAACGAATTTCTGCTTGGCAAAAAGCGCATTATGGTGCAGCCGCAGGCGACAAAGACAATAGAGGGCGAACCTCTGTTTGATCCGAATGACGCCGTTTTTCATGTTTTACCGGCGGACGGGCTCGGGAAAGAAGTTGTTAAAGAAATCGATATGAAGCTCCGCACGGCGGAACACAACGCCGGTATTCAGGATATGCTAAATCTCCTGTCGAGCAAGTGCGGGTTTGGCGAGAACCATTACAAATACGACAATGGCAACGTCTCCACAGCGACGCAGATCATAAGCGAAAACTCCGAGATGTTCCGCACGATCAAAAAGCACGAGATCATCCTTGAAGGCGTTCTCATTGAGCTGTGCCGCGTTCTTCTCCGAATGGGCAATGCTTACATGAACGCCGGGCTAAACGAGAGCGTCGAGATAACCGTCGATTTCGATGATTCTATCATTGAGGACAAAGAGACGGACTTTAACCGCGATTCCCGTATGGTGCAGATGGGAATCATGAATCACTGGGAGTTCCGCGCTAAGTGGATGAACGAGGATGAGGCAACTGCAAAAGCCGCCCTGCCGCAGATGGAGAGCCTTGTATCGGGCGATGAGTAATGGCAAAATATCCAATCACGCCGGAGTTTATGTACTCCCTGCCCCTGCCGCTTATGCGTCTCTATCAGCGCTTAGAGGAGCAAGTACTTGAAGATATATGCTCCCGCGTTGCCGTGACCGGCGAAATGACGGAGACGGCGATAGAGCACATACGGTCTTTGCAGCGCCGGGGGTATGATTACAAGAAAATCAACGAGTATATCCGAAAAGCCCTAAAGCTCACACAGAGCGAGTTTGACACCGTATGGAACAAGGCGGTTCAACGAAACCAGCAGTATTTTGATACGCTGATCGATGACAACCTTATTCTCGGCGAAAACAACTTCAATGCTGACCTGTTCATGCAGGAAATCAACGCCATTGAGATGCAAACGCTCGGAGAGCTGACGAACATTACCCGCAGCATGGGCTTTGCTTACCGAGCGCCTGATGGAACGGTAAAGGTCGATGATATAGGCCGGATGTACCAGCGCGTGCTTGACGATGCCTTGATGCGCGTGGAGAGCGGGCAGAGCTATAACGTTGCTATCCGTGACGCAACGAAGATGCTGACGGACAGCGGCTTGCAGTACGTTGACTATGAAAGCGGCTGGCATAACCGCGTTGACGTTGCCGCCCGCAGAGCTGTTATGACGGGCGTTACCCAGCTTTCACGGCAGTACACCGAGCAGACGGCGACGTTGCTTGACACGCCATACAGAGAGGTTACAGCGCACCGCGGAGCGCGTGACGGAGAGGGCAAAACTCCATGGGCGAGCCATAAGAAATGGCAGGGGCGCGTTTATTCCGTCCGTACCGGCGATATTTACCCATCTATATACGAGGTCTGCGGTCTTGACGAGGTGGACGGCTTGTGCGGCGCTAACTGCCGCCATATGTACCATATCTGGATCGAGGGCGTTTCCGAGCGGACATACACCGATGAGGAATTGGAGAACATCGATCCGCCGCCTTTTGAGTTTGAGGGAAAGCAATACACCTTTTACGAGGCGACACAAAAGCAAAGACAGGTTGAAGCGTCCCTGCGTAAAGTTAAACGCGAGCTGATTGCCGCCAAAGGTCGCGGAGATGATGAGGAGTATACCACAAAGGCTGTACGGTATCGTCGTCTAAATGAGGAATATGAGGCGTTCAGCAAGGCGGCAGGATTGCGGCCACAATACGAGCGAGGGAACATTGCGGAGTTCGGGCCGAAAGAAGCACGGGAAGCGCAGAAAGCTGCAAAAAATATTGCAAAACAGCCTGAAAATGGTATAATTAAAATCGAGGTTGACGAGCTTACCCCTTGCCTTAAAAGAATGAATGACGGACAACTTGTAAACACCACCGTCGTTGAGGTTATTCCAACAAAACGCGATTTTAAGGACTGGGAGTTTGACTGGACGATTCCGCGTAAGAACGGGTATACAATTCGCGGAATTAAAGCGGATGGAGATAACCGCATACAGGGTTTAATTGCCTTAAAGCCGGATCCAAACAATTATGCCGTAAAGATTGATATAGTTGAAGCTGCTCCGTTTAACAACCCGCACAACCCTGCATTTCTAAGTAAGGAGTATTCTGGTGTAGGCGGCCATTTGTTTGCAGAGGCTGTTCGGGAGAGCTTCAAACAAGGTTTTGACGGATATGTATACTTTACTGCCAAGTCGGATTTGATTAAGCATTATCAAGAATC
>ENA-OZML01000004-OZML01000004.1-human-gut-metagenome-genome-assembly--contig:-NODE-4-length-96373-cov-12.640285_pt1 | contig 96373 bp, 72 predicted proteins | sample MGYA00244188_ERZ653811 | MGnify/ENA primary metagenome ERZ653811 (study PRJEB26926, sample SAMN06164439) | human gut metagenome | biome: ENVO:00009003; feature: ENVO:2100002; material: ENVO:00002003... | reverse complement strand
AAGAAAAATTAAAAAATAAGAAATTAGTAATAGAAAGATAGAAATGACTGATTCAAATAGAGGAAGTTTTGGTAGCAAGATTGGATTGATTCTTGCTACAGCAGGTGGCGCCGTAGGTTTGGGTAACGTATGGCGCTTCCCTTATATGGCTGGTCAGGAAGGTGGCGCAGCCTTTATTCTGGTATACATCGGAAGTGTGCTCCTGTTGGGCATTCCATGTATGATTTCTGAGTTTATCATCGGCCGTCATGGTGCCTCTAATACCGCACGTGCCTATACCAAACTCTCTAATGGTACTGCTTGGAAGTGGGTAGGCTATCTTGAAGTGCTTACCGGTTTCCTGATTACGGGCTATTATGCGGTGGTTTCGGGCTGGTGTCTGCAGTATGTCTATGCCAGCATCATGGGCGAACTGCATGGTGACCCAACCTTTGTGGCGAATTACTTCAAGGAGTTTTCTTCTGATCCTGTGCGTCCGGTTATGTGGACGGTAGCGATATTCCTGATTTGTCATTTCGTGATTATTCATGGTGTGCGCGGCGGTATAGAGAGGGCTTCTAAGGTGATGATGCCTCTCCTGTTCATCCTGCTTTTGATCATTGTGGTAGCAGCTTGTCTGTTGCCGGATGCAGGTAAGGGCGTGGAGTTCCTGTTGAAGCCTGATTTCGGAAAGGTAGACAGAAACGTGTTCCTGAATGCCTTGGGTCAGTCGTTCTATTCTATGAGTATCGGTATGGGCTGTATCTGTACCTATGCCTCTTACTTCAGCCGTCAGACCAATCTCTTTAAGAGTGCTTTGCAGATTTCCATCATCGATTTGCTGGTAGCAGTACTGGCTGGTCTGATGATATTCCCTGCAGCCTTCTCTGTAGGAGTATCACCGGATAGTGGTCCTTCGCTCATCTTTATCACTTTGCCGAATGTCTTTAATCAGGCGTTTGCATCGTTACCTGTACTGGGTTGGATTATCTCGCTGCTCTTCTACGTGTTGCTGTCGGTAGCAGCCTTGACCTCGCTGATGTCACTTCATGAGGTGAATACCTCTTTCTTCTACGAGGAGTTGAAGATAGACCGCAAGAAGGGTGCTACCATCGTTACGGTTTCCTGTGCCATCATCGGAGCCTTCTGTTCGCTCTCTTTGGGTGCAACAGATAAGCTTTCGTTCTTCGGAAAGGCGCTGTTCGATTGGTTCGACTTCGTTACGGGTCAGATATTCCTACCTCTGGCAGGATTCCTTACCTGCCTGTTCCTGGGCTGGTATGTACCTAAGCAGATCGTACAGGATGAGTTTACTAACTGGGGAACCTTGAAGGGCCGTCTCTTCGGTATTTATCTTTTCCTGATTAAGTTCGTTTGTCCTGTCCTCATCTTCCTGGTATTCCTGAACCAGTTTGGGGTCTTCGGATAAAGTATTTGTAATCGGATAGATAATATAATCAGATATAACTATATATAATAAGGTGTAGCATCTCCCGTTTCGTCGGAAAACAACAAACACTACACATTAAAGATTTAGATAATGGAAACAAGAGGAAATTTTGGTAGTAAGTTGGGCGTTATTCTTGCCACAGCCGGCTCGGCAGTCGGTTTGGGTAATGTGTGGCGTTTCCCTTATATGGCAGGTCAGAATGGTGGTGCCGCCTTCATTCTCATCTATTTGGTATGTATCATCCTACTCGGATTGCCTGGCATGATGAGCGAATTCATCATCGGCCGTCATTCTGCATCCAATGCAGCCCGTGCTTATACCAATCTGGGTAAGCATAAGGCTTGGGGTGCTTTGGGCTTGATGGGTATCATCACCTCTATGATTATCCTGGGTTTCTATGCCGTAGTGGCTGGCTGGTGCCTGCAGTATCTCTATGCCAGTATCATGGGCGGTGTTCATGGCGATGCAGAGTATGTGAAGACCTATTTCCAGACCTTTTCAGCCGATCCTATCCGTCCTACCTTATGGGCAGTAGGTTTTATCCTGCTTACCCACATGGTGGTAGTACGCGGTGTGCGCAATGGTATAGAGAAAGCATCCAAGATACTGATGCCTATGCTCTTCTTCCTGTTGATTGTGATTGTGATAGCTTCCTGCTCTCTGCCGGGAGCGATGAAGGGAGTGGAGTTCCTGCTGAAGCCGGATTTCTCTAAGGTAGATGAAAACGTGTTGCTCGAAGCGCTGGGACAGGCGTTCTTCTCTTTGAGCATGGGTACGGCTTGTCTGTGTACTTATGCCTCTTACTTCAACAGACAGACCAATCTCTTGAAGTCTGCTACTCAGATTGTGACCATTGATACGGTAATCGCCGTATTGGCAGGTTTGATGATCTTCCCTGCAGCTTTCTCGGTAGGTGTGCAGCCAGACAGCGGTCCTTCGCTCATCTTCATTACCTTGCCAAACGTATTCCAGGAGGCTTTCGGTAACATGCCGGTTGTCGGTTATGTGATTTCGGTGTTGTTCTATGCTTTGCTTGTATTGGCAGCCCTGACTTCTACCATCTCGATGCACGAGATAGGTACCGCCTTTATTTATGAGGAGGGTAAGATAAGCCGTGCCAAGGGAGCCTGGTTCGAGACCGTCGTTTGCTGCATCATAGCTGTATTCTGTTCGCTCTCTCAGGGTGCCGTACCTGATTTGGGCTTCTTCGGCAAGGATTTCTTGAGCAATTGTGACAACTTTACTGCCCAGCTGCTCATGCCGTTGGGGGCGTTCATCACCTGTCTGTTCCTGGGATGGTATGTGCCAAAGAAGATTGTGCGTGATGAGTTTACCAACTGGGGAACCTTGAAGGGAACTCTCTTCCCTGTTTTCCTGTTCACTATCCGTTTTATCTGTCCAATCTGTATTTTCCTTATCTTCCTGCACCAGTTTGGTGTCATTTAGCAAAACCGGCAAACTTGCAGACAGGCTATCTTGCCCCTAGTAGGCAAGATACGGCTTGATTCTTTCTATTTCGGCAGGTGGAAAGTCTTTGAGTAGACGCAGCTCTTCAGCACTTTTCAGCGGACCATGGGTTCTGCGGTAGTTTACGATTTCCTTTGCCTGGTAAAAGTTCAGGTAAGGATGTTTGCGCAATTCGGTTAAACTGAGCTGGTTGACATTCATTTTTCTGATATGTTTTGCATCAATATTCATATAGTGGAGGGCTGTCTCGGGCACGCCTTCCACTTCTTGTATCTGGCTCATGGAAACAAAACCGCCTAACCGCTCTCTGTAACGGATGATGCTTCTGGCATAGTAAGAGCCTATGCCGGGAATTTTCTGCAGTTCGGTTGTATCAGCAGAATTGATGTTGATATACTGACCTTCTTTCAGTTTTCGTGGATAATTGTATTGGATAGTGTCTTTCTTCCTTTCTTCTCTAGTTCTTATAGCCGTCTCTTGATAGCCGTAGTTGTATCTTTCTCTTGGGTAAAAGTTGGCAGCCGGCTGGTAGTCTTTACCAATTCTGATAAAGGGCAGCAGTTTTTCGAATTGCTTCTTGGTTAGTCCGTAAACCCGTGCAAAGTCTCTAGGTGTCCTGAAGATACCTCCTTTATTTCGATATTTGATGATGCTTCTGGCTTGCCATGATTCCAGTCCCAGCCGTTGGAAATCAGATTGGCTTGCCGTATTGGGGTCAAAGGCGAATACTTCGCTCGACTGAAGTCCGTCTTCATAATAGCCTGGATGTTGCCGCGTGGCATGCCTGATGATACTATCGTTATGGGCTTGTTGCTTTTCTGAGGGCATAGTTTCTTTAGAACCTACAATGAAAATCATTGTGGTACTGACAACGAGCAGGGTCAGGATTATGAGTAATGCTCGCCGTTCATGGTAATTGATATAAAAAAAATCCTTTAAAAACTTCATAGGCTTACGGATTTTTAAGCTCTTGTGAAACCGAAATTTCGCCGACCATTTTGGCCACGACCAAGGCAAATCCTCAGTGTTTACGGCACATCTGACGGCTTTTGGTCGGGATTACTGGACTCGAACCAGCGACCTCATCGTCCCGAACGACGTGCGCTACCAACTGCGCTAAATCCCGATATCTGCTGCAAAGGTACATTAAATAATGGATAATACCAACAAAAATAGACTTTTTTATCTTTTTTTGAAAGAAATTTCTCGAAAAATTTGCAGGAACCAGAAAAAAGTATTACCTTTGCACCCGCAAATGATAAATCGCGATTTGTGAAAGTTGGTGCCATAGCTCAGTTGGTAGAGCAAAGGACTGAAAATCCTTGTGTCCCCGGTTCGATTCCTGGTGGTACCACTTCTTTATGAGACTGAATCTTCGTAACAGGATTCAGTCTTTTTTTATGCCCTTTTTAAAAAGTTTATTTTATACTTGTGCAAACGTTTGCGTAAGAAAAATGCGCCAGGATGTTTTATAATAGCTATTTTTTCACTACTTTTGCATTGTAAAATTCAAAAACAAACCAAAAAAATAATCTAACAAACATTCGTTAAAATGAAAAAAGCTTATTTGTTATTGTTGGCTGGAATGTTGTCTACGGCAGTATTTGCCGGCAGCAAACAGACGATAAAGATTGATGGTCAGATCATAGAAAAGACTGTCTCAGAGATTACCTTTGATGGCGACAATGTTGTTCTTCAGTATAACAAATGATCACCAGCAGCCATTGCCTGCTTTGGCAAGCATTCTTGACGCTTATACTTCTGGTGTTGTTAAGGTGTTCGGTGAGAGCAATGCTTCTGGCGAAGGTGGTTCTACCGGAGGTGGCGAGACTGGTGGTTCTACTGATGGTACAGAAGGTGGCAGTACTAAACTTGTACCTGTTAAAGAGTAAAGGTATAGAACTGATTTAAAGATTCCTGTCTCTTTAATGACAAAACGGACAAAAGCGAGATAAAGATTTGCTTTTGTCCGTTTTTTCTTTATTTTTGTCTTAAATCTATCTGCTGTTTTCTTCTCTTTTCCCTACTTTTGCAACCGAAAACAATTTTAAACGCAACCTAAAAGTAAAACAATGAACGCAATCCAGAATTTAGCAAAGAGAAGTTTGCTTCTCGTGGCATTGTTCGTCATCGGATGTCTGCAACTCATGGCGCAGACAAGAACCATCAAAGGTGAGGTGACAGATGCGCAGAATGGTGAGGCTCTGATTGGCGCCACTGTCATGGTGGAAGGCGAAAAGGGCGGTACAGTTACTGATTTTGACGGTAACTTCAGTCTTCAGGTATCTTCTTCAGCCAAGAAGATCAAGGTATCTTATATCGGTTATATTGATAAGGTACTTTCTATCTCTGACAATATGAAGGTGAAACTCGAATCTGACAGCAAGGCGCTGGCTGATGTCGTGGTCATCGGATATGGTACGGCAAGAAAGAGTGACCTGACTGGTTCCGTAGCTACCGTGAAATCGAAGGACTTTAATAAAGGTCTCGTTTCTTCTCCAGAACAGTTGATCAACGGTAAGGTTTCGGGTGTACAGATTATGTCCAACAGTGGTTCTGCCTCTGCCGGTAGTACCATCCGTGTGCGTGGTGGTGCATCTCTTAATGCCAGCAACGACCCTCTTATCGTGCTTGATGGTGTGCCATTGGAGCAGGGTGGTATCTCGGGTAACAGCAGCAACTTCCTCAGCATGATCAACCCTTCTGATATCGAGAGCATGACTGTATTGAAGGATGCTTCTTCTACAGCCATCTATGGTTCCCGTGCATCTAACGGTGTCATCATCATTACCACCAAGAAGGGACAGCAGGGTGCTGTAAAGGTGAACTTCAATACCACCAACAGTTTGCAGACCCGTGCGCAGATGGTAGATATGCTGAGTCGTGATGAATTCGTGAATGTCATCAACCAGTTTGGTACAGATAACCAAAAGTCATTGCTCGGTACAGCCAATACCGATTGGAACGATGAGGTTTACCGCACAGCCTTCGGTACAGATAATAACCTCAGCGTGAGCGGCAGCATCGACAAGTGGTTGCCATTCCGAGTGTCTGTAGGCTATTACAACCAGAGCGGTCTGGTTCGCAAAGACAATGTAGAGCGCTGGACAGGTAACGTGGTATTGACTCCTAGCTTCTTCCAGGATCACCTGAAGTTGACCATCAACGCCAAGGGAACGCTCAATAACAACTCATTCAATAATGGTGGTGCCGTATGGGCAGCTGCCACATTCAACCCAACCATCCCGGTTTATTCCGGTAACGACAAATATGGTGGCTATAATGAGGCACTCGATGCTGATGGCTATCCAGTGAATGCGGGTGTAAGAAACCCTCGCGGTCTGGTTGATCTGTATGATTCAAAGAGTAAGGTAAGCCGCTTCATCGGTTCGATGGATGTAGATTACAAGGTTCACTTCCTGCCAGACCTCAAGCTCCATGCTACCGTGGGTGCTGACTATGCCAAGGGCGACGGAACCGTTTATGTTCCTGCCTACGCAGCACAGAGCTACAACAAGGATGAGTCTTTGGGCGGTAGCGATTACAAGTATGGTCCTCAGAAGAACGAGAACCGCTTGCTTACCCTCTATGCCAACTATGCAAAGTATTTCGAAGATATCAAGAGTAATGTAGATCTGACAGCCGGTTACGACTACCAGTACTGGAAGAGTACTACACCTCTTTATTATACCAAAAGTGCGGCAGGCACAAACCTGTCAACCGTAAAGGCATCAGATTACCGTCATGTAATGTTGTCATATTACGGACGTATCAACTATTCATTCGATGGAAAGTATCTCCTGACGGCTACCGTTCGTCGAGACGCATCTTCCCGTTTCTCTAAGGATACCCGTTGGGGTACTTTCCCATCTGTTGCTTTGGGCTGGACTTTGACAGAAGAGCCTTGGTTGAAGAACCAGAAGGTACTTTCTAACTTGAAACTCCGTGCCAGCTATGGTGTTACCGGTCAGCAGGAAGGTATCGGCAACTACAACTATCTGCCGGTTTATACCTACAGCGTGACAGGTGCCGAAGCATTCATCAACGGACAGTATATCAATACTTACCGTCCTGAGGCATACGTATCAGACTTGAAGTGGGAGACTACAACCTCCTGGAACTTCGGTCTCGATTTCGGATTCCTGGATGGCCGTATCGGTGGTGCCATCGATTTCTATACCCGTAAGACCAAGGACCTGTTGGCATCAGTACCAACAGCAGCAGGTACCAACTTCTCAAAGACTATCCTTACCAACGTAGGTAATGTGGACAGCAAGGGTATTGAGGTTTCTCTGAATGCAACCCCTATCCAGACCAAGGACTGGGAGTGGAACCTGAGCTATAACTTTACCTGGCAGAACATGAAGGTGAAGAACCTTTCATTGATAAAGGGTGGAAGCCAGACCAACGTGAAGGTAGGTCCATCTATCGATGCTTACCAGTTCCAGGTACTCTCTGAGGGATATGAGCCATACATGTTCTATGTGTATCATCAGCTCTACGACTCAAAGACAGGCAAGCCTATCGAGGGTGCTTATGCCGATTTGAACAATGATGGCGAAATCAATGAGTCAGATCTCTACCGCTATCATTCTCCAGCCCCTAAGTACATCATGGGCTTGAGTACATCTTTGAGATACAAGCAGCTGACACTCGGTATGAGTTTCCGTGCCAACATCGACAACTATGTATACAACGGCATGGGTATGAGTACAGGTGCTTTTGAGACAGTAAGCTACAACAACTCACAACTCAACAACCTCAATACCAGCTTCCTGAAGACAGGTTTCAAGACCCGTCAGTATCTCTCTGATTACTACGTAGAGAATGCTTCGTTCCTGAAACTCGACAACCTGAGTTTGAGTTACAATGTAGGCAAGATCAACAAGTGGGCTTCGCTCACCGTATCTGCGATGGTACAGAATGTATTCACCATCACCGGTTACTCAGGTACAGATCCTGAGGTGCCAAACGGAATGGACAACTCATTCTATCCACGTCCTCGCACTTACTCAGTAAGCCTCGGACTTCAGTTCTAACAATCAAAACAGATAACAATGAAACTTAAGAATATATTATATAGTATGATGATGGGAACAGCGGTGCTGACAGGCACTACCAGCTGTGTTTCCGATCTTGACCAATATCCTCATACAGAGACAACCTCTAAGGATGTTTATACCTCGCTTGCCAATTATGAGGCTGTGCTGGGTAAGATTTACGCTGCCATGGTGACTAGCGGTCAGGGCAAGGGCGGCGATAATAAGGATATGGAATCCGTATTGAACGGCGGCAGTGGCTTCGACTACATGCGTATGTTTATCAATATGCAGGAGTGTGGTACCGATGAATTTGCCTCTACCTGGCTGACAGGTGAGCAGACTACGGGTCTTACTTATCTCTCCTGGGATGCTAACGATGCCTGGGTATCAGATATGTATTATCGTATCTACTACAACATCGCCCTCTGCAACGAGTTCCTCCGCAATGCCAATAATGCCAATTTCTCAGGTGCTGATGCTGAGAAGATGAAGGAGTATAAGGCTGAAGTCCGTTTTATGCGCGCTCTGTTCTATTACCATGCCCTCGATTTCTATCGCAACATTCCGATGGTGACAGAGAACGACCCTGTGGGCAGCTACATTCCTCCTCGTTATACTCCTCAGCAGACATTCGATTATATCGAGAGCGAGTTGAAGGATTGTGTAGGTGATATGCTTCCTGCATCCACCTGTCCTTACGGTCAGGCTTCTCAGGGTGCTGCCTATACCTTGCTTGCCAAGCTTTATCTGAACAGCGAGGTTTATACCGGCGTTGCCAAGTATGCCGAGTGCATGGAGGCTTGTAAGAAGGTGATGGATATGGGCTACTCTTTGGAGTCTGATTACAGCAAGCTCTTCAATGCTGATAACGACAAGCGTACCAACGAAATTATCTTCGCCTTGCCAGTAAGTGCAGAGCATACAGTAAGCTGGGGTTCTTCCACTTACTTGGTGTGTGGACAGTTGAGTATGTCGAATGCCAACCAGAATGTTGCCGATTATGGTGTTACTGCCGGCTGGAGTGAATTCCGTCTTCGTCCTGAGTTCGTGGATAAGTTTACCCAGACCGATATTGATGGCAATGGTGACAAGCGTTGCAAGTTCTTCACCAATGGTCAGAGCAAGGATATTTCCAGCATGACTACAGAAACCGCCGGCTATCTTTCTGAGAAGTGGAGCAACCTGAAGGATGATAAAACCACTGCATCTAATACTGCTGATGCAGGTGTAGAAACCGATTTCCCTCTCTTCCGTTTGGCTGATGTCTATCTGATGTATGCCGAGTGTGTGGCTCGTACTGTTGAAGACAAGGATAAATTGGACGACTGGGCTGGTGGTAGCGATGCTGAAAGTGATTCCCGTAAGCAGGGTGCCATCTATTGGATTAACAAGGTACGCGAGCGTGCATATGGAAAAGATGAAAATGGAAATCCTAAAGGGCAAGTATGGAAAGAGAACTTCTCATCAAAAGATGCCTTCCTCCAGTTCATCCTCGATGAGCGTGCCCGTGAGCTTTATCATGAAGGTTATCGCCGTACCGACCTGATTCGCTATGGTCAGTTTACTACTAATAAGTACATCTGGCAGTGGAAGGGTGGAACTCACGACGGACAGGCAGTGGATAGCAAGTACAACATCTATCCAATCCCTAACACCGAGCTTACCGCAAATCCAAATCTTCATAACGACAACTATTAATAGGATAAAAGAATGAAAAAGATATTTAGAAACCTGATGATGCTTCTCTGCGCACTCACCGCCCTGGTGAGTTGCGACGAGAGTGGCGACAAGATATATCTGGATGGCTTCAAGGCATCCGATCTGATGGCATCGGCATCCGATGTGAAGCTGTCTGTAGATAACAGTAAGGACGTTGTCCTCTCGTTGGCTTGGCAGAATCCTACCTTGTTTTCGAGCGATGAAACCAAGCCTGCGGGCAGCGGAGTGTTGAAGACTTATCTGCAGGCATCCGCCTCAGAGAACTTTACTTCAGAAAAGGAATACACCGTAACCGACCTTTCCAAGGCTTTCACCGGTGCTGATCTCAATGCTGCAGCCAAGGATCTCGGCTTGTCTCCTGATGTGAGTTCACCTCTTTATTTCCGTATCAAGAGTCAGATGGGTGCCAATCTTGATGCCGCTTACAGCAATGTCTGCCAGGTAAAGGTTACTCCATACCTCATTGATATGAGCTACATCAATATCCTGAATGAGAAAAAGGATCAAGTTCTGACCAAACTCTATTCTCCTAATTCTGATGGAGTTTATTCTGGCTACATGAATGCCTCTTCTTGGTTCCATATCTGGGGTAAGGAAAATGATGGTACCATTTGGGGTAATGTAGGACAGGATAACCATGTGTACGAAATGGATAATACTGAGTCTGCATGGAACATCTGGTTCCCAGGTCAGACAGGTATTTATTATACAGTTCTTGATACAAAAGCTAAGGAACTTAAGCCAACTTACATCAAGTCGATGCAGTTGAATGGTGAAGATATGACCTATGATGCTCCTAACTATGCTTGGACCAAGGTGATTACAACCGCAGCCGATAATACTCCAATTAGCATCGTAGCAACAGGTGCAGAGTACAGCAAGGATACAGGTACAGAAGATGCTGCAGCTGTGGTGAAGACCATGAACTATACTTTGGCTGATGGCAAAATGACAGATGCTGCAACAGCTGGAAGTGTAAATATTGCCAAGGCTGGTACTTATACCGTAACCGTGAAAGTTGGTGAGCACAGCCAGCTGGAATACACCATCGTTGAGGGCGACCAGACAACTCCAGAGCCAGAGGTTAGCAATACCCTCTGTATGTTCTCTAAGGATGGTAACACCCTTCTTGCCGTGATGAACAAGGTGAGTGATGGCGTTTATACCTGCAAGTACAAGCCAACAGCTTGGGAGAATTTCCGGTTTATCTTCGTAGGTGAAAACAAGGACGACAAGCAGACTTGGTATGGTTCTGATCCAAGCGATCTTTTTAAATTGTCAACAGCTAGTGACTGTTGGGACATTTGGTTCAAGGATGATGTAACTGGTGGTGAAGTTACCGTTACCGCTGACCTCAACACCATGACATGGAAATATGAATAATTAATAAGAAAAATAGCAATGAAGAATATATTTGGAAAAGCCATATTGCTGGCTTCAGCACTCTTGTTTTCTATCACGGGCACGAGTTGCAGCAATGATGATAATACCACTCCTGAAAAGGAGAAGACATACGATATGAGTGGCTTCGCCAAGGGAGCCGATGTAAGTTGGCTCACCGAGATGGAGCAGAACGGAAAGAAATTCTATAACGCCAATGGTAAGGCTACCGAGTGCATGGCGCTTCTCCGCGACCTCGGCATGAACTCCATCCGCCTTCGTGTATGGGTAAATCCTGAGGATGGATGGAACGGAAAGAATGATGTGGTGGCGAAGGCATGGCGAGCTCAGCAGCTCGGTATGCGCCTGATGATTGACTTCCACTACTCTGATACTTGGGCAGACCCTTCCAAGCAGGGCGTTCCTGCTGCCTGGAAGAACTATGACTTCAATCAGATGAAGCAGGCGGTTGCCGATCATACCAAGGATGTATTGAATGCCTTGAAGGAAAGAGGCGTCAACGTAGAGTGGGTGCAGGTGGGTAACGAAACCACCGACGGCATGCTCTGGAATGATGCGGAGGGCGATGCTGCCCTGAAGGTAACAGGCCGTGCCTCTAAGAACATGGCAAACTTTGCTGCTTATATCAATGCCGGCTATGATGCCGTAAAGGCGGTTTATCCGGAGGCAAAGGTGATCGTGCATCTCGACAAGGGAAACAACCTGGGCCAGTATACCTGGATGTTTGATGGTCTGAAGCAGAATGGAGCCAAATGGGATGTCATCGGTATGTCGCTCTATCCAGACTGGATTACCGACCAGACCTGGGAGCAGGTTTCTGATGACTGCCTCGACAACATCAAGACCCTTTCCGGCAAATACAACTGCGATGTCATCATCTCAGAGATTGGTATGGTGTGGAATTCAGAAAATGCCGCTCCATTCCTCAAGAAGATGGTGGATGGCTGCAAGGCAATCTCTACCTGCGAGGGCGTGTTCTACTGGGAGCCTGAGTGTAACAGCGGCTGGAACGGCTACGACAAGGGAGCCTTTGACAACAGCGGCAAGCCAACCGCAGCTCTCGATGCCTTTAAGTAATCGGGCAAGTTCGCTTTCTACTCTTCTTTCGGGAGTGATAAAAGCGAAACTGAAAATAGAATATTGAACAAACTATAGAAATAATATATATGATCAAGAGAAGCATAGCTTTCATGACTCTCGCCCTGGCGCTCTCTTCCGTGTGCCAGGCGCAGAGCCGAAAAGTAATAAATTTGCCGTCGTGGGATTTCTCCCGCGATGGCAAATCATGGTCTCAGGTCTCCGTGCCTCACGATTGGGCTATCTCGGGTCCTTTCGACAAGAAGTGGGACTTGCAGATGGTGGCCATCGAGCAGAATGGCGAAAAGGAAAAGACAGAGAAGTCGGGCCGTTCGGGTGCGCTGCCTTGGATAGGCGAGGGCATGTATCAGATGAAATGGACAGCTCCTAAGGGCTACAAGCGTGCCGTCCTCGTATTCGATGGTGCCATGAGCCAGCCGGTGGTTTGCGTGAATGGCAAGGAGGCTGGCAAGTGGGCTTACGGCTATAATGCCTTCCGCATTGACATCACTCCTTTCATCCAGTTTGGCAAGAGCAATTTGATAGAGGTTCATCTCAACAATGTAGAGGAAAGCAGCCGATGGTATCCTGGTGGCGGTCTTTACCGTCCGGTTTCCGTAGAACTCTATGGCAACGAAAACTTCTCTACCTGGGATACCTTCGTCCGTACCCTGAAGGCTGATAAGCAGGAAGCTGAAGTAGAAGTAAATGCGCTGCTGGAAGGAAAGACTGGTAAGTCGGGCAAGACCGTCATAGCCCTGTTGGATGAGGCTGGCAAGAAGGTTGCCGAGCAGACTGTCACAGGTGCCAATCCTGAAATCAAGACTACTCTGAAGGTGGCGAATCCTCAGCTCTGGTCTCCGGAATCTCCTTACCTCTATCAGGTAAAACTTACCCGATATGAAGGAAAAAAGGTGGCTGATGTCCAGACCCTGAAGACCGGTATCCGTACCATTGCCGTATCCAAGGATTATGGTTTCCAGCTCAATGGCGTTACCCGCAAACTGAAGGGTGTCTGTCTGCACCACGACCTCGGTCCGTTGGGTGCAGCAGAAAACAAGGCAGCTCTCATCCGTCAGATCAAGATGATGAAGCAGATGGGTTGCGATGCTATCCGTACTGCCCACAACATGCCTTCTACCATGCAGATGGAACTCTGCGATTCCCTCGGTATGATGGTCATGGCAGAGAGTTTCGATATGTGGATTTATCCTAAATGCAAGAACGGCTATGCCAAGTTCTTCAAGGAGTGGAGCGATAAGGATATCACCAATCTGGTAAAGCACCACCGCAACCATCCTAGCATCGTGATGTGGAGCATCGGTAACGAGATTCCTGAACAGTGGAGCAAGGAGGGTGTGCAGATTGCTAAGCGTCTGCAGGATATCTGTCATCAGTACGACCCATCCCGCCCTGTAACCCAGGGTATGGATAAGGCAGAAGATGCCTTGAAGAGCGGCTTTGCCCAGACCATGGATGTACCGGGCTTCAACTATCGCGTACATAAATATTATAAGAATATCGAGCAGTTGCCTCAGGGATTCCTCCTCGGTTCTGAAACCGCCTCTACGGTCAGTTCCCGTGGCGTATACAAGTTCCCGGTAGTGGTAAGTGATAAGGCTACCTATCCTGATGGTCAGTGCTCAAGCTATGATACCGAATACTGTTCCTGGAGCAATCTTCCTGATGATGACTGGAAGATGCAGGATGACTACAGTTGGGTAATCGGTGAGTTTGTATGGACCGGTTACGACTATCTGGGCGAGCCGACTCCTTACGATACCTACTGGCCAAGTCGTAGCAGCTACTTCGGTATCTGCGACCTTGCCGGACTTCCAAAGGACCGCTACTATATGTATCGTGCCCGCTGGAACGAGCAGCAGCATACTACCCATCTTCTTCCTCACTGGAACTGGAAGGGCAGGGAAGGACAGGTTACCCCTGTATATTGCTATACCGATGGTGTGGAAGGCGAGCTTTTCGTCAACGGCAATAGTCAGGGCAGAGTGCGCAAGGACAAGTCAAGCCGTCTGGACCGCTACCGTCTGCGCTGGAACAATGTGAAGTATGAACCGGGTGAGATTCGCGTGGTTACTTACAACCAGTATGGCGAAAAGGTTGGTGAGGACGTGAAGCGTACTGCCGGCGAGCCTGCACAGATGAAGTTCAGCGTAGAAACACCTGATCATGAGCCTATTGCCTGCATGGTAGAAGGCTGTACCGATGAGCACAATGTGCTGCTGAATGCCGATGGCAACGACCTTGCCTTCATCACCGTGAGTCTGCAGGATAAGGACGGCAATGAATGTCCGCTTGCCGATGACGAACTGACCTTCGAGGTGAGTGGTGCCGGCACTTTCAAGGCAGCCTGCAACGGCGATGCCACATCGCTCGAACCGTTCACCCAGCCACAGATGAAACTCTTCTCTGGCAAACTCGTTGTCATCGTACAGAGCAGCAAGCAGAAGGGCGACATCATCCTGAAGGTAAAAGACAGCAAGCGAAATATCGAAAAGTCGATTACGCTCCAGGCAATATAAGAAGACTGAGACAGATTTCAGTTGGTTATAAAGTATATAGTTTATATCGGATCCTCTGGGAATAGCAGCGGCTATTTTTCCCAGGGGATTCTTTTTTTTTTGAATTTTCTCCGATATTTTTTGGCGTTATCATGAATATTGTGTAAATTTGCACACATGAAGAAGTCAAAAGAACCTATAAACCGCATCAGCATGGCAATTGCTATGCTCTTTGTTTCGCTCGCCATCCATGCGCAGCGTTTCGTCAACACCTCCCTTGAAGGTGCTCAGTCCGTTTGTGCCATTACCCAGGACAGTGATGGAATGATATGGCTCGGAACCGACAACGGTCTTTACAGCTATGATGGTTATCATGGCTACCGCCATTTTCAGGAACATACATTCAGCAATACGCGTGTCAATGCGCTCGGTTTCGAGGGCAGGATGCTCTATCTGGCTACTGGCAACGGCATCCTGAAATTCGATACGCAATCTTATCAATATGCCGAAACACCAGCCATGAAGGCTTTTGCCGATGAGGCGAAGCGCAAGCAGCTGAAGGAACTCCGTGTGCTCGATATCAAGGGTGGTAAGACTGACTTCGGTGGCGATGTCTATGCCTTGCTCTCTACTCCGCGAGGCTTGCTCGTAGGTTCGCTTGCTGGTCTGCGTCTCGGCAGCAGACTGATTCCGCTCCGTGCCGGAGAACAGCCGCTGGTCAATGCGCTCGCCTATGATGCCAAGCGCCGATGCTACTGGATTGGTACCGAGGGCGCTCTCTATTGTGCCGATCTGCAGCTCAGGAACTTCTCACAGATTCCAGCTCTGAACGGCAATTCCATCAAATGTCTTTCTACAGATGCTGCCGGCAATCTCTATATCGGAACCGATAACGGACTCTATCAGATGGCACTCTCCAATGCCATTACCCATTATATCCACGATTCCCGCGATGATGCTTCTATTCCTAACAACATTGTCTGGGCTTGCTTTGTAGATAAATGGCAGAATGTATGGGTGGGTACTGACAATGGACTCTCCCGTCTCACTACCCATACCTATTACCGCTATGTATCGCTCGATAAGATTACGATGTCGGGTGAGGGCAACTGTCTCCATGCCATGCTCCAGACTCGTAACGGCGAATGGTGGATGGGCGGTACCAACGGACTGATTCATTTCACCCGGAATGCTGAAGGTTATCAGAATGTGGCATGGTACAAGCAGAACAGCTCTGCCTTCCCGCTGAGTCATAACCGTGTACGCAAGATTTATGAAGACCATGACGGCGATGTATGGATCTGTACTGACCATGGCATCAACTTCTATGACCGCAGTTCCCGTCAGATGCGCAATTTCATCGTCTACGATAAGAGTGGCAAGTATTCTACTGCCTGGGCTTACGATATTCTCCAGGACAAGAAGGGCAGGATATGGATGGGTTCTTATCAGGGCGGTGTTTTCGTGATGGATAAGGCGGCTCTTCTGAGCGGCAAGACCATAGCCGACTGGCATTACTCGGACAAGGGAAAGAATGCGCTCTCTGGTCTGCATGTAGGTCAGATGGTGATGGATGGAAAGGGTAGGATTTGGGTTTCTACCTATACCCGTCTCGACTGCATCAATCCGAACGATATGGAGGTGGTGCAGGTAGCTAACTCAGATGTTGTCAACTATCTGATGGCAGACAGCAAGGGCAATATCTGGATGGGTGATAACAGTTCGGTAACCTGTTATTATGCATCCGGTTCAGTGCTGGGTAACAGCTTTTCTTCCAAGACATGGCAGATTGGTGGCAAGGTAAGTACCATGTGCGATGTGGAAGGCAAGATGTGGGTGGTATCGGGCAATGAATGCTGCGTAATCAATCCACAGGGCGAGAGCCAGCGTTTCATGATTCCTTCTGTTGTGCCGCTCAACATCTGTTACAGCAGACAGACTCATGAGGTAATGATGGGCGGCAATGACGGCTATGTGGCAATCAGTTCCGATGTAGCACAGAAGCCTAAGCAGTTTACCCGCTTGATGCTGGCTGGAATCATCGTAAACGGACAGGCTTGTGAGGAGCGTGGAGAAATCCTGAAACTGAAGAGTGATGAGAGCAACTTTACCCTGCAGCTCACCGACCTTCCTTTTGCTGATCATCCTTCAGCCGTTTATGCTTACAAACTCGAAGGCAGCGACCACGACTGGCATTATCTGAACTCCGGCAATATCGATATCACCTACAATGGTTTGTCGTATGGCGATTATCATCTTACGGTTCATGCCGTGGATGGTGAAGGCAAGATAGCTGCCGAGGTTTATTCGCTCGACATCTCCGTCCTGCCGCCTTGGTATCTCTCATGGTGGTGCAAGCTCTTCTATATCACGGCACTCATCGTGTTTGTGGCATGGCTGGTAAGCTGGTATTTTCTGCGCAAGGAACTGGCTGATGCCCAGAAGCAGAAGGCTGAGGTGTTGGAGCAGGTACAGATGCGTATGGACTTCTTCAACCGTCTGACGGAAGATTTGAAGGCTGCCGTAGCTCATCATTCATTTGATGAGGTGACAGCTCTGATGGTCCGCTACCTGAATGTGAAGAAACCTGAGGAGCCATCAGCTGTTGCCACTGGGTTATCCGCTTCGCCTGTATCTGAGCCTGAGTCATCATCCTCAGAACCAGTTCCTGCACGCTCTGAGTCTTTTGAAGAGGAAAAGAAGGAAGTAAATGTCTGCGAGTTGGATGGGGCAGACAAGCGTCTGCTCGAAGAGATCAATGAGGCGATAGAGAAGCACATGATTGATTCCGACTTCAATGTTTCGATGTTGCAGGATGTGATAGGCATAGGTGGCAAACAGCTGTATCGCAAGACGAAGGCGATAACGGGTCGTACGCCTGTAGAGTATATCCGTGAGATGCGTATGAAGCGTGCAGCCGAGCTCCTGAGCCAGGGCAAGTTCAGTGTTTCCGAGGTGATGTATACCGTTGGTTTTTCCAACAGCAGTTATTTCTCCAAATGCTTCTCCAAGGAGTATGGCATGACTCCTACGGAATATATGAAGGTGAAGAGGTAAATGTATCCTTCGGCTTGTCGAGATATCTGCGTCAGCTGATAAAAATACGTTCCGATGCAGTAAAAAATACGTCCCGACGTAGTACAAGCTACGTCGGGACGTAATTTCAGCTTTATGAAAACGGCTGCATAGAAACAAAAAAAAGTATGTATTGAACTTGTTTTTGCAAACTGTAATCGGATGTGACAAAAAATCGACAATTAACTAAATTTATGAGCAAATATGCTAAAAAACATAGATATTTCATATCAAACATTTAAATTTTAAGCGATAATCTTGGGCAAATAAGAAAATATTCGTAATTTTGCACCGATTTAAGTTAAATAGGTATTTCCATGCGTGCATATTAGTGAAAGAATGTATAAATGGAGGGGCGAAGTGTCGCCCTGAGTGCTTTCGGCTTTTACCAAACGAGAAAAAAATAAGAAAAAAATTATAATTATTAATTAATAAACTTGAAACAAACAAGGATGAGAAGATTAACTCTTTTACTTGTCTCACTTGTATTGTTGTCTATCCAATCGGTCTTGGCGCAGAGTTTCAGCGTCAAGGGTACAGTCGTGTCTGCTGAAGACAACGAACCGATGATTGGTGTGACCATTATGCAAGAGGGAACATCAAATGGCGTAGTGACCGATATTGACGGTAACTATACCATCGAAATTAAGGGTGCTTCGAAGGCTACGCTTGTCTACTCTTATGTGGGTTGCGTTACGCAGAAGCACGTTGTGAAAGCGCAGACAAATACGCTCAACATCACCCTTGCTTCGGATTCCAAGATGATGGATGAAGTGGTTGTGGTGGCGTATGGCGTGAGAAAGAAGGGAACCATTGCGGGTTCCGTGTCTGCCGTAAAGTCTGAAAAGATAGAAAATGTGCCGGCGGCAAGCTTCGACCAAGCTTTGCAGGGACAGAGTACTGGTTTGCAGGTCATCTCTTCTTCGGGTGAACCTAGCAAGGCGGCTACCTTCCAAATCCGTGGTACCAACTCTATCAACTCCGGAAAGTCGCCACTCTTTATCCTCGACGGCGTGCCAATCTCAAGTTCTGATTTCAATACTTTGAGTCCTAACGACATCGAAAGTATCTCTGTATTGAAAGATGCCTCTTCTACCTCTATCTATGGTGCACGTGCTGCCAATGGTGTGGTTGTCATCACTTCCAAGCGAGGCTTGTCAATGGACAAGGCGAAGATTACGCTCCGTGCACAGTATGGTTTCTCTGAGTTGGCACAGACCAACTGGAAAATGATGAATACCGATGAGCGTATCCAGTTTGAGAAAGAAGTAGGTCTGGATACAGGTAAGGATTACAATCTCCTTTCAAGAGTAAACGTAAACTGGCTGGACGAGGTGTTCAACGACCGCGCTCCGCTGCAGAGCTACGAACTCTCTATCAACCGTGCTACCGACCGCTTGAACTACTATGTTTCTGGTGGTTTCTACGATCAGGACGGTATCGCACAGAATTCAACCTTCCGCCGTTACAACATCCGCACCAATGCAGATGTAAAGGCTAGCAAGTGGTTGAAGGTAGGTACCAACACCATGGCTGCCTATGAGGAGGCTCAGCAGGCTGACGACGGTAGCTATACTACCGTTACTCCTATCTCAGCATGCCGATTCATGCTGCCTTACTGGAATCCATACGCAAAGGATGGCAGTCTGGCTTCACTTTCAGCAGGCAACTGGGCTGGAACCAGCGAGAACCCTATCGTTTACATGGGCTTGAATCCTATCAAGAACAAGAAATATAAGGTGCTCTCTACCATGTATGCTGAAATCTATCCGATAGAGAATCTGACTATCCGTACTCAGTTTGGTGTCGATTTCACCCATTCTACAGCATTCCTCCAGTCGTTCCCAAGTCTCTCTTCAAATCACGGACAGGGTACTGCGGCACGCCAGAGCAGCGATGCCATCAACCTGACAGAGACTACTACGGCTAACTACCGTTTCACTCTGAACGATATCCATTCGTTCAACGTGATGCTGGGTCAGGAGGCTGTCAATTTCCACTCAGATGGTTTCCAGGTATATTCCAAGGGTCAGACCAGCGATCTCCTGACCAACGTATCATCAGGTACACGTGCCAGCCGCTGGGCAGATTCATCTTCTGATTATTCTTACCTGTCATTCTTCATGCGTGGCGAGTATAACTATAAGGAGCTCTACTATGCCGATTTCTCTCTGCGTACTGATGCTTCTTCACGTTTCGGTAAGGATCATCGCTGGGGTACATTCTGGTCGCTCGGTTTCATGTACAACGTGAAGTCGACCGACTGGCTGAAGGATATGAAGTGGCTCAGCACAGCCCAGATTGCCGTAAGTACCGGTACATCGGGTAACTCTGAGATTCCTAACTATTATCACCTGGCTCTGGTATCGGGTGGTGCCAACTACGATAATACTGCCGGTTTCTATCCATCACAGAGTGGTAACGAGGAATTGGGTTGGGAGTCAACATGGGCAAACAACTTCGCCCTCCGTTTGGGCTTCCTCGACAGAATCAACTTCAGCTTCGAGGCTTACTACAAGCGTACCTCTAATATGCTGATGCGCGTTCCTGAGTCTTATACCGTAACCGGCGAGGGCTATCGCTGGAAGAACGTAGGTGTGATGGCTAACAAGGGTATCGAGCTGAGTGCTGACGGTGATGTAATCCGCACACGCGACTTCACCTGGAATGTAAGTGCCAACGTATCTTACAACCAGAACCGATTGAAGGAACTCTATAACGGTGTAACCGAGTATGTAAACTCAACCACCGGTTTGAAGTATGTGGTAGGTCACTCAGTAAGCGAGTTCTTCCTGAACCGTTATGCCGGTGTGAACCCAGCGAATGGTGAGCAGCTCTGGTATGACAAGAACGGCAACGTGACCAACGAGTTCCGTGAGAGCGACAAGGTGATGACAGGCAAGACCTATGATGCACCTTGGATGGGCGGTTTCGGTACAAGCTTCCGTTGGAAGGGCTTGCAGCTTTCTGCCCAGTTCAGCTGGATTGGTACACGCTACGTGATTAACAACGACCGTTACTTCGAGGAGAGCGGTATAACCTTCGGTACTGCTTACAACCAGTCAAACCGTCTGTTGTACGACCGCTGGAAGCAGCCAGGCGACATTACCGATATCCCACGTTGGGGCGAGGTAACCCAGCTCGACGATCGCTTCTTGGAGAATGCATCGTTCCTCCGTCTGAAGAATCTCAGTCTGTCCTATTCATTGCCACAGAGTCTGTTGCGCAAGACCAACTTCTTCTCTATGGTCAGAATCTATGGTCAGGCACAGAACCTCTTCACCGTAACCGGTTTCAACGGTCTGGATCCTGAGGTTTCATCCAATATTTACCAGGCACAGTATCCGGCATCACGCCAGTTTACTCTGGGTGTTGAATTGCAATTCTAACCAAGAAAGGAAAAAAAATGAATATCAAAAATATAAAGACATACATCCTGTCGGGAATCCTAGCCCTCTCTATGTCTTCCTGTCTTGATAAGTATCCTGAGGATTCTATCCTCATGGACCAGGCTATCAACACGGTGGACGACATGGACAAGCTGGTGTACGGTATCTACGACAGTTTCAAGAGCAGCGCCCTCTATTCGGGCAATCTGACAATCCTGCCAGATCTGCAGGCAGACTTCGTGTACTGCGTGAAGGGCTACTCTAATGCCTATGGCGATATCTACCGTTGGAAAGATATCAAGGCTACCAACACCGACATCAAGGCGGTATATGCCGACCTTTATGATGTGATCAACCGATGCAATTTCCTGCTCGATAATGTTGAAAAGGTAAAGGCTGCAACCAATGATGATAAGCAGCTTGATAAGTTGGAGCAGTATGAGGGCGAGGCTTACTTCGCCCGTGCCCTGGCTTACTCAGAACTGATCAAGTGTTTCTGCAAGGCTTACGATAGCGATGAGCAGGCTGCGAAGGAACTCGGCGTTGTACTCACAGAGCACTATTACGGCAATGAGCCACAGAAGAGAGCCACTCTGAAGGAATCATACGATTTCGTATTGAGAGATCTTGACAAGGCTGCTGAATATCTGAAAGTAGACGAAGACTTCACAGGAAGTCTCTACAACGAGATTTACTTCAACGAGTATACCTGTCATGCCTTGCGTGCGCGCGTATCCTTATATATGCACAAGTATGATGATGCCATCAAGTATGCATCTAAGGTAATCGGCAGTAAGTATTATACATTAGAGAAGGCTTCTTCCAACACCTATTCAAACCAGGTGAATGATTATAAGTATATCTGGACCTATGGTGATTCGCGTGAGGCTATCTGGAAGGTAGGTTTTACCGTGAACAGCTATGGCGGTGCTCTGGGTACCATCTTCGATAACTACAACTTCGTAACTTATCGTCCAGACTATGTGCCTGAGACATGGGTCATCAACTCATTCGACAGCAAGGACCTCCGTGCTGCAGCCATCTTCACAACCCGTGTAACAGGTTATGAGCATGGTTTGCAGTGGCCTTTGCTGAGCAAGTATTTCGGCGATGCAGAATTCCTGAACAACAATATCCTGCATGTTCACCAGCCAATGGTATTCCGTCTCTCAGAGCAGTATCTGATTCGTGCTGAGGCTTACGCCATGAAGGAGGACTATGGTAAGGCAGGTAAGGACATCTCTACCTTGCGTACAGCCCGCTACTCTTCATATGGTGGTAACACCTCGATGAGCGAGAGCAACGCCATGAAGATAATCGAGGCAGAGCGCGTGAAGGAACTCTATATGGAAGGCTTCCGTCTGAACGACCTCAAGCGCTGGCACAAGGGATTTGAGCGTAAGGCTGCCGACCAGCCTGCTGCCAACTTCGTGCAGAGCAGTCTGAAGGTTGAAAAGGATGACCCTCTCTTTGTCTGGCCAATTCCTCAGCATGAGCTTGAGGCACCAGGTTCTGAGATTCAGCCTAATGAAAGTAACAAATAAAATAAAGAGAAGATCATGAAGAAAATAATGATGGGATGTTTGGCAGCCGTAGCTGCACTCATCGCTCTTGTGAGTTGTTCACAGGATTATACCACTTATGCTGGTTCAAGTCATATCATGTTCTCTGATACGCTCTATCAGTATGCTGTACAGGAAAGCAATGAGGTTTTCAATGTGCCTGTATCTGCAACCGAAAAAGCTGACTACGACCGCACCTTCGGCGTGGAGGTAGTAGACAAGCAGAGCAATGCCATCGAGGGTAAGCATTACCGCATCCTCAACAACACCGTTACAATCAAGGCGGGCGAGATGGTAGGAAATGTGAAGGTTCAGGGTATCTATGATAACATCGGCAAGACCGATTCGCTCGGCTTCACCCTGAAACTGGTGATTCCGGAGAAGTATAACTGGACAGATCTCTATAAGGACTATACCCACGTGGTAATGCAGAAGTCTTGTCCTTTCGATATCCACAACTTCTCTGGCTGGTGCATGGTTACATCTACCTTCTACAGTCAGTATCTGAACAACGTAACCAACCGTCTGATCAAGACTGAGGTAGTGGAAGGCGAGGAGAATACCGTTCTCTTGAAGGATGTTTACTATAAGGGCTACAACCTGAAGTTGAAGTTCAATACCAAGAACATTCTTGAGCCAAAGGTAGAGATGGACGACCAGATAGCTGGTGAAACCGGCGAGGCGTTCGGTACCATCTATGGAGACGGCAAGTTGCGCATCAGCCAGCCTTCTCTCTATACCTCTTATTATAACACCTGCCAGAACTATGTATTGCAGTATGTTGTTATGAGTGTAAACAACAAAGATGGTTCATTATTCGGCAACGTAGGAACCTTCATCACCATGTATGAATGGATCAGCGATGCAGAGGCAGAGAAATTGAAAGAACAAGGATATTAATCGTAGAATAAAAAGAAAATGAAAACATTGATTTCAAAATATTGGCTCGTATTGATGGCGCTGGTATCAGTGACTCTGTTCACAGCTTGTTCCAGCGATGACGATGCCGTAACTCCTGTGTTCCCACAGGTACAGACTATCGGCGGTGCAGCTGGTGCTGAGTTGGACTTCACCTTCGATGCCAACGAGAGCTGGAGCCTTTCTTCAGACAAAATCTGGTGTAAACTGGTGCAGGGCGAGAAAACAGACGCCTTCGTACTCAATGGTACTGCAGGCAAGCAGACCATCAAGGTTAAGATTACTGATGATGATGCCAGCAAGGATATGAGCGTGGCTCAGCTCTTCCTGAATATGGGTGGTCAGAAGGTTGCCATCGCTGAGGTTAAGCGTTCGGCTGCCGACCATAAGTTGCAGGTATTCGATGCGGCTGGCAATAATATCACCGAGACAGGTATCACTGTAGGTTACAATGTATACACCAAGTTTACCGTAAAGTCAAACTTCCGTTTTGCTGTTACCAATACTCCAGCTTGGGTAGACTTGGAAGGCGGCTTCCTGGTAGGTACACCTAACAAGGATGCTGTAGGCGGAGTTTCCTTCAAGGAGAATCAGGGCGTAAGTGCTAAGTATGCCATCGCTAAGGACCGCAACTACACCATAACCTTCACTTCTGAGGATGGCAAGGCTGCTGTAACCATACCTGTTATCTATAATGGTATGACCACCAGCACCATGGATGTTACTTATCCAACCTCTTCACAGTGGGCAGTATGGAATGTATCTCTCGATGGTAAGGTGTTCACTCAGAATGGTTCTAGCCTGAATGGTGGTGATACCAACGATTTCACCTTCTACAACTTTGTTCCTTTCACCCTCAAGACCTTGGGTGATGCTTACCAGCTGGTAGTTTTCGAGAAAAAGGAAGCTGGTCTGTTCGAGGATACATCTGGTGCTGTGAAACTGCAGGGTGAGAAGGGTGATGTGAAGCTCACAGTCGCTCCATTAGGCAGCGGAAGCCGTGAGTTCCTGGTCTATGCATTGCCACAGAGCGTATTCGAGAGTCTGGAGAATGGACCCGACGGAATGCTGGAGGAAGACTTCATGACTGTGAAGAGCGATTACGACCGCTACTTCCTGATGGATGTCGTACAGAAGGAGGCCAACTCTTCTGCTGATGATCAGTCTGCAGCGCCTACAATCTTGGAGATGAACTACTTGCCAGTAGAGTGCAAGAAGGATAAATCAACGTATGGTTCTATCATATCAGAAAAATTTGGCTACAATGGTGACGAAATATATGTCGCTCAGTCAGGAGTAGGAAGCTCTCTTACAGTTAATCCTAATATCAAGGATTGGGACCCTAACACTATGATGGAGACAGGCTATCTTACAGTTAAGGATAACAACGGAAATGATGTTTATGCAGAGCTTAGTATGGATATGAATAATAACTGGATATTCTTCGTAAATGTTCCTGCTGCTACTCCGATGTTTATGGTATTCAAGGACAACGGAACTCCTGTAAAGGTTCTTGTTGTTGAATCTCCTGGTGAGGGAATGAGTAAGAAACATACTTCTATCAGAAAAATTAGAAAGTAATGAACAGAATGAAAATATTTTCAAAGGCACTCTTGTTGCTCTTGGTCTCTCTCCTGACCTTTGCAGCAACAAGTTGCTCGGATGATGAGACCGGAGGCTGGGACGGCACATACGGATATGTGCAGTTCAAACTCAGCAAGAAGGTTTCTTCTAGAGCTACCCGTGCTGCTGCCCTTGACAAACTTGAGAAACTGGATGATGCCAAGAAAATCAAGGTGGTCATGGAGCACAACGGTACAACTGTCTCTCAGACACTGGTGCTCAATTCTTATAATTCAGAGAATGCAGAGTATGGTCTGAGAAGTGAAAAACTGCAACTCGCTTCGGGTACTTACACCGTTATCGGTTTCTATCTCTATGATGCGGTAGACGAGGAGTTGCTGGCTTCTTCTGCCGGCGAAACATTCACTGTAGTAGGTGGCGGTCTGGAAGTACAGAACCTTATGGTGGAGACTGTGGAGCGTGGTAAGGTGAAGTTCAATCTCGTGAAGGAGTGGGAGAAGACCCGTGCCGGTGGTACTGAGTATCTCTTCTCTAACATCCGTCTCGTTGACGTCAGCGTAACCAACCTCTTTACCCGTGAGACCTATACCTTTCCTGAACTGAAGGTGAAATATAAGGAGTCTAGCGAAGAGCATCAGAATCCTGACAATGAGAACGATAAGTATATGGATACAGGTACAGCTTACTGCGATTCTACCGTATGGTTGCCTGCCGGTACTTATCAGGTTACCTCTTATACCACCTACGGGAAGACAGGTGCGGTGAAGACCAAGTACGAAACCCAGCCTGTAAAGGGTGAGGCGTTTATCGTAGAGGATAATCAACTGAATGATACGGCTCAGGTGCCTATCCTCCTTTCCAAGACAAAGGAGTATATCAAGGACTATGAGGCTTTGAAGGCTATCTGGGAATCTCTCCATGGTAAGGAGTGGAGCTTCTATGGCGATGCTACCTTCAAGGGAGCTAACTGGAACTTCAACAAGGAACTCGATATGTGGGGCGAACAGCCGGGCGTAACGCTCAACAGCAACGGCCGTGTCATCGGTCTCGTTATCGCCGGTTTCGGTGCAAAGGGAATCGTACCTGATGCCATCGGACAGCTGACAGAACTCCAGGTGCTCAACCTCGGTTCTCACGATGAGAAGATTGGTGCCAACATCTTCAATAATTATGATGCCAACAGTCTGACTGCAGCAAAGAAGAGCAGCATGCGTCACGACTATGAGAACAAGTTTCTGAAGTATGACCCACGTGCCAACATGTCGGATATGATTGTAGAAAGCTACAACTCTGATCCTAAGGTGGCACCGAAGAACAGAATTAAGAAGGACAGCCGCATCAACCTGAAGGATGCGCAAATCGGTACATTGACCAACAAGATTACAGGTGTATCTAAGGCCATCTATCGCCTGACTAAGTTGCAGCAGTTCTATATCGGTAACTCTTCTATCACATCCGACTCGGTTTGTGCGAATTTCTACAAGCCTGACGATCCTGTTTATGGTAAGTTTGCACAGGAGTTTAAGGAAGAGGATTGGGACAAGATGGAAAACCTGACCGATATCGAACTTTACAACTGTCCGAAGATCAGTCGCATTCCAGACTTCTACTATAAGCTCCCTAAATTGCAGGCGATGAACCTGGCGCGATGCAAGGGAATCTCTGCTAATCAGTTGAGAGAAGATTGGACTCGCTTAGCTGAGGAGAAGACAGGTAAGACACTCCAGATTCTCTATATGAGTTACAATAACCTGGAGGAGTTCCCTGAGTCTTCTGCATTGAGAAAGATGGTAAATCTCGGTTTGCTCGACCTGGCTTACAATAATATCAAGAAGGTAAATCCGTTCGGTTCTGAGGTAGCACTTTCTTCACTCTATCTGAACAACAACCAGATTGAAGAGATTCCTGCTAATCTCTGTGCCTTTACAGATGATGTGGAAAGTCTGACTTTCGCTCATAACAAGTTGAAGAAGATTCCGAATATCTTCGATGCAAGTTCTGTTCGCGAGATGGGTTCTGTAGACTTCTCTTACAACGAGATTACAGGTGTAGATAATAGTCATGGTACCTACAAGGGTATTAATGCAGCTTCAGTCAGTCTGTCAAACAATAAGATAGAGAAGTTCCCTTCAGAGCTGTTTACTGCCGGTTCGCCAATCACAACCATCGATTTGAGCGGCAACCAGATGCGCACCATTCCTAAGGGTTCCATCAAGGGCAAGAAGGCTTATCTGCTGCAGGTTATCGACTTCCGATTCAACAAGTTGACATCCCTCTCTGATGACTTCCGCTCAACCACATTGCCATACATTACCAATATGGACTTGAGCTACAACTGCTTCACCGAGGTGCCAACCCAGCCATTGAACAGTGCCGTGCTCCGTGCCTTTGCCATCAACCACCAGCGTGATGAGAAGACCGACCAGCGTTGCCTGCGTACATGGCCTACAGGAATCACAACCTGTCCGAGCCTGATCCAGTTCCAGATTGGTTCCAACGATATCCGTAAGGTAGAAGAGACACTGACCTCTCACCTTTATATCCTGAATATCGCAGACAACCCTAACATCTCTATCGATGTAACGAGCGTCTGCGCATACATCAAGGCAGGTATGTATATGCTGTTCTACAACAAGAATCAGGACATCCGCGGTTGCGATGCTTTGGATCTCGAAAATTAAACCCTATAAGAAAGTAGTAATATGAAATATATGAATAAACTGACATTAGGTATCGTTCTCACTGCCGGGCTTTTCACAGCCTGCAGCGATAAGGATGATGTCGATATCCCAGGAGGACTGGCGCTCGATAAAAAGGAGATAGCCATAGGCCCTCAGGGTGGAACAGAGCAGATTGCCATCGCTGCCTCACAGGACTGGGTAGCTAATACCTCTGAGCCTTGGCTGACGCTTTCGCCTGCCAACGGCGTGGGTTCTGTTGAGGGTACCATCAAGGTGGATTCTACTCTTTCCAACACGCTCCGCAGCACAGAACTCAGTTTCCAGGGTGCCAACGGACAGAGTCGCAAGCTTACCATCACCCAGTTCGGTTATGGCAAGCAGATCTTCCTGAAGGATTCTGTTGTAGAAATCGAAAACTCCGATTCTTACGATAACCGTGCTTTCGAGAGTCTGATTTCTGCCAACGTGGAATGCAAGATTGGTAAGATAGAGTATTCTTTTGAGGGTGATCTGACCGATGCCGAGAAGGCAGAGAACGAGAGCGAGCGTGAGGGCTGGCTCCTGAACAGTAAGGATGAAGATAAGCTGACAGGTACTAACCTGGGTATCGTGCTGGACAGAAAGTACCGTCCTCGCACCGTGAACTTCAAGTTCCGCTGGGCGATGAACGTGGTTCCTGCCGTTCGTGTGGCTAAGGTTCATCTCGTGCCAATCAAGGCTGAAGACCAGCTGGTAGATGCAGATGGCAATCCTACAGATGATGTTATCCTGACCGTTCGTCAGAAGGCAGCACCAAAGATTGAGGACAACCGTGCCGGTGACTCTCTCTCTGTCATCATGATCAACCAGAAACTGGGTAGCATTGCTACCTTCGATTCCAGCGATAACATGCGCAACTGGAGCGGCGTAACGCTCTGGGAAGCTACTGATGATTTAGTGAAAAAACATCCTGAGGCTTTAGGACGTGTACGTTCTGTCAAGTTCAGCATGTTCAACCTCAAGAGTGGCGAAACTCTTCCTAAGGAAGTGGGCAACCTCAAGTTCCTGGAGTCTTTCTCTGTTACTTCCAACGAGAACAACCAGATTCGTGAGGTGAACCTCGGTGATGAAATCTGCTCGCTGAAGTATCTGAAGAATCTTACCGTTCAGGCTTACGGTCTGACTCAGTTGCCTGCTAACTTTATTAATCTGGGCAAGAGTCTTGAATCGCTCAACCTGGTAAGTAACAACTTCAACAAGTTGTCAGATATCACCGATATCGTCAACGAGAAGAACTTCCCTAAGTTGCGTAATCTCATTCTCTACGCACAGCGCCGTACGGATGTTCTCTTCGACATCGCTTCGCTGGGCGAAAAGAATGCATCAGGCGTCTATGTTTATAATAACTATCCTATCGGACTGTATGGTAAGGTAAATGCCGGAACCCCAGACCGCCAGGCGCTTCTCAAGCTCCTGACATGGGATAAGTTGAATACACTGGAGTTGTCTTACTGCTTCCTGGAGGGTGAACTTCCTACCGATGAAGAGATGACTGAGGCACTGGAGGCTGCCGGCAAGGCTACCCGATACACCAAGTCTGACTTCTCTACCAACAAGGAAGATTATCTCGACAAGCTGGTAGGCGATACCTGCAAGTGGTTGCTCTCAGGCTGGGATAATCCTGTAACCTGCAAACACAAGGATGGTTCTGTAGTTAGTGCGGATGTTTATCCTCTTCAGGTGCCACGTGTATTGCCAAACTGCCGTCAGTTGTCACTCAACCTGAACTTCTTTACAGGAAAGGTGCCAAACTGGATTCTCTTCCATCCACACCTGGTAGAATGGAATGCACCAACGATGGTGTTCAACCAGCAGCCTAAGGGTAAGAATAGCGATGGCGCTGCCGTTGGTTTCTCTAATATGACAGACGACAGCTACAGCTACGACTACTATTACGGAACCAGCGACCCAGGCAGCAACTGGGAGGTTCCGGGTGTAGCTTATCCGCTCTACTACCGCACATACGTGGCAGCAGGCGATATTGATGAAGCTGCGCTGATGGCTAAGTACAGGAGAACTAAGAAAAAGTAAGATAAACATAAAAACAATATAGAAGCAAACAATGAAGAAAAAGTTTTTCTATATAGCAATGGTCGCATTGGCATTGACGGGCTGTTCTGACAGCCTGTCAACCATCGGCTCTTCTGACGGCAATTCAGAAATCACCATTCCTGCAGATGCTGAGGCGGGTGAGCTGCTGATTAAGTTCAGTCCGGAGATGAGCGATATCCTCGACCAGGCACAACTGAGCAAGACCCGCGCCGGAAAGGCTACCCGTTCGGGTATTCCTTCTACCGATGAGGTGCTCGACATCCTGGGAAGCTACAGCTTCGAGCGTGTGTTCCCGGTAGATGCAAATACTGAGGCAAGAACCCGCGAGGCGGGACTCCACCTCTGGTATACGGTGAAGTTTAATAAGGGAACCGACCTGAAGACGGCTGCCGAGCGCCTGAAGCAGTTGGGCGAAATCTCAAAGGTTCAGACCAACGGCCGCATCAAGCGTGCTTACAATACCGACAGCAAGCGCATCTATCTCAGCGATAAGGCACTTCAGCAGAAGTCTACCCGCTCAGCAGCCAATAGCGAGCCAAACGATCCGGGCTTTACCAGCCAGTGGCATTACCGTAACCTGGGCGAGGGCAACTATGATTTTGAGAACCTCAACAACAACAAGGTAGGCGCTAAGGCAGGATGTGATGTGAATGCACTTGAGGCATGGAAGACCTGTACAGGCGATCCTTCTATCATCGTGGCTATTCTTGATGAGGGCGTGATGTATACGCACCCTGATCTGGCAGCCAACATGTGGTGCAACCCGGGCGAAAGTGTTCAGGGTGCCCAGACTGACGGCGACGGAAACGGTTATGAGGGCGACCTTCATGGCTACAACTTCGTTACTGAGAGCGGCGATATTACCTGGACTGATGCCAATGACACCGGTCATGGTACTCACGTAGCTGGTACCATTGCAGCCGTAAATAATAATGATAGAGGTGTTTGTGGTATAGCTGGTGGTGACGGTACTCCTAATTCTGGTGTGAAGATTATGTCATGCCAGGTATTCTCCGGTCAGAACAGTGTAACCTTGGCAGGCGAGGCGAGAGCCATCAAGTATGCTGCCGATAATGGTGCAGTCATCCTGCAGTGCAGTTGGGGTTACAACTCTTCAGAGTCTAGTATCATCAACGGTTATACTCCGGGCCCTGCTACCGAGAAGGAATGGGCTGAGACCTATCCGCTGGAGAAGGAAGCTCTGGATTACTTCATCAACAATGCCGGTTCGCCTAATGGTGTCATCGACGGTGGTATTCCAGTCTTCGCAGCCGGTAACGAGTATGCTGGCAATCCTGCTTTCCCTGGTGCTTACTCTAAGTGCGTCTGCGTATCTTCATTAGCTGCCGACTTTACTCCAGCCTGCTACACCGATTTCGGTTCGCTCGTAACCCTGAGCGCTCCTGGTGGCGACTTGGAATATTACAGCAAGATTGGCGAGCAGGAAGATGAATACTGGGCAGAGACCACCGAGCAGAAAGGTGCTGTGCTCTCTACGATGATCAAGAACGGTCAGCCTGCTTACGGCTACATGGAGGGAACCTCTATGGCTTGTCCTCACGTTTCTGGTGTGGCTGCCTTGGGTCTCGCTTATGCTGCCAAGACGAACCGTCATTATCGTGCTGCCGACTTCGTAGCCCTGATGAAGAAATCAGTGAAGGATTTGGATAGTCATTATCAGAATGGTGCAACTAAGACCTACTATATGAACCATACTACCGTAGGTGCTTCGCCAGAGATTGTACAGCTCTCTAAGTACATCGGCAAGATGGGTGCTGGTCTGATTGATGCAGCTCAGCTCTTGAATAACATCACGAACAAGGTATTCAGTTCTGATATGAAGTTGCCTAACGTGTATGTAGGCATCGAGAAGACAGTTTCTCTCAACCTCGCTGCATATTTCGCAGGTCAGACAGGGGGATTTTCTTGCTCTGTAGCGAAGAACGGCGTAGCTTCTGCTTCGGTAGATGGCAAGACGCTCATCGTGAAGGGACTCGCTGCCGGAAGTACATCGCTCACCGTAACAGCTGCCGATGGTACCAGCCAGACCGTAGTTGTGACCGTTAGAAAGAGTGCCGGTAACAATGGTTGGATGTAATTGGATGTAATATGAAGATATTTGCTTTCCTATCGCTTTTCTTCCTGGCTTTGCCTGTTACGGTGAATGCGCAGGAGGAACTGCTGAAGTTTGAGCATCCGCTTATCGATGCAGGTACGATGACCGAGGACGATGCGCCTCGCACCTTCACCTTCGTAGGTAAGAATGTGAGCAAGAAGATACTGCACATCACACAGGTGAGAACCACCTGTGGATGTACCAGTTCTTATGTCAGGGGCGATGTGATGAAGCCTGGCGATACCTGTCAGGTGCAGATCACCTTCACGCCTAACCGCTATCCGGGCACCATCAATACGGGTGCTTATCTCTATCTGAAAGAGGTAGAGGGACAGCCTGCCGTTAAGCTTGCCTTAACGGGAAAGGTGCTGCCGGGTGCTGACCAGTGGGCACGCTATCCGCACAAGATGGGCGTACTCAGACTGAAACAGGCGAAGGCAAGTATCACAGAGGTAAAGCCGGGCACAGAGCCTGAGGCACGTATCCTCTGCGGAAACAGCGGTGACAAGCCGCTCCGTATATCCAGCCTCCTTCTTCCTCCTTATGCCCGTCTTACGACAGAGCCTGAGGTGATAGAACCGGGTGATGAGGCTGACCTCGTCATCACCATCATAGCCGATAAGATTCCGGCTACGATGCCCGAATCCTTCACCTTCCCTGTTATTCTGGAGGGCTTGGACGCCCGCCCGTCTGACAGAACGATACAGGTCGTTGTAAAGGTAAAAAGGTAAAAAAGGAAAAAAGTAAAAAAGAAAAAAATACCAAGACAATGAAATATTTGAAAAAACTCTTCACCCTCCTGGTGGTTGCTTTGTTTGCCTGCGGCTTTGCTGCCTGCAGCAGCGATGATGAAGAACCGGAGGAGCCTTCTCTGGAAGTTACGCCTGCCAATCTTCATGGCACATGGAAGTTGGCTGAGTGGAACGGTGAACCTCTTGCTGAGGGCACATACTGCTACATCGTTTTCAATCGCAAGGACCAGACTTTCGAGATGTATCAGAAGTTTGACAGTATGTATGGTCGCCATATCACCGGTTCGTTCGCTATCAAGAACGATCCATACCAGGGCTACATCATCAGCGGTAGCTATGATAACGGTAAGGGCGACTGGAACCAGAGTTATCTCGTAACCCGCCTCCTGGCTTCCGGTTCCATGATATGGACCGCCAAGGACGATGTTACCGACATCAGCCGCTACAAGCGTTGCGATGAGGTTCCTGCCGAGATACTCAAGGAATGTAAAGATCTCACTGAAGAATAAAAAAAGAGCGAATTATCTGCAAATTCTGCGGATTATTCGCTCTTTTTTTGTATCTTTGCCCTCAAACTTATCATCGGCTTCAAAGTTTAAGGATATGATATTAACGATTACAGGTTCAGACAGCACCGGAGGCTCTGGTGTACAGGCGGACATCAGGACGATTTCCGAGTTGGGCGGTTATGCTGTTTCGGCGATAACCAGCATCACTGTGCAGAATACGCTCGGTATTCAGGAGTTCTTCGATATTCCTGCCGAGATTGTTTCGGGGCAGATAGAGGCTATCATGAACGATATGCAGCCTGATATAGTGAAGATTGGTATGATACGCAGGGTGGAGACGCTGAATGTGGTCATCGATGCGTTGACCAAATACCGTCCTGCCCATATCATCTATGCCCCTGCCATCTGGTCGAGCCAGGGCGATGCGCTGATGACGGAAGATGTGGTGAGCCAGATCAAATACCGTCTGCTGCCGCTCTGTTCTGTCGTCGTGTCACGCAAGAAGGAGAGCGACATCATTCTGCAGAATTCCAAGCTGCTGAGCCTTGCCGAGAAGCAGGGACTCCGGATCTATCGCCTCGACAATGCCAATTCGCATGGTCTCATCAACCGTTTTTCTTCAGCTCTTGCCGTTTATCTGAATCAGGGCAAGAAGATGGAGGAGGCGTTGGCGATGGCGCAGGATTTCATCAATGTAGAACTCGTGCGCCAGAGCAATCTGCAGGGCAGAAGTTCCGAGCTTTACAACCAGTTTATCTCGCAGGTGAATAACTTCTGCCGCACTTATAGCGATGTTCATTTCTATGCCGACCAGTTGAATGTGAGTGGCCGTTATCTGGCTCAGGTTACCCGCCGCATCTCCGGCAAGACGCCGAAGGCAATCATCGATGAATACATCGTGAAGGAGATAGAGCGCGAACTCTCTACCACCACGCATACGGTGCAGGAGATAGCCAACACTTTCGGCTTCTCATCCCAGGCTCATCTCACCAAGTTCTTCAAGAAGATGAGAGGGGTAACGCCTTCTGCTTTCAGACAGAAAGGTTGAAAACAGGTGGCTTTTGACCAAAAGATTAAAATAATTAAGTTAAATTAGAAACACGGACAAATTGAATTTGTCCGGCTCTTTTGTCCGGTCGCTTGTAAAGGGTTAAATATTAGTAACTTATAAGCTACCGGACAAATTGAATTTGTCCGGACAAATTCAATTTGTCCGTGTTATTTTTTCTTTTTATCTCTATGTTTTCCACCTCGGAACTCATAGACTTAGGAACCATAAAACTATGAGTTAGTATTTTTAACACATAGATAAACCTCTCTCTTGCAGAATCGCCAGCGAAGCTTTTTTACAGCTTCGCTGGCGATTTCTCTGTATATAATCTTACTCAATCATGTTCTTGAGTATCCATTTCCTGAAGAATGGGTCTTCTATATTCCATAATCGAAATTTTTCGTTACGAAATTTTTCGCTAAGATACAAAAAATGTAGAAGTTCAGAAGGTGAACTCCTCTCGGTTTCTCTTAGCAGTACAATCTGTGTACTGCTTTATATATTCAGGAATATCTCTTATATATTTGCGAATCTCTCTTTATACAAAATGACTCAATGTTTGCAGAAAATGGAACATTTTTCTGCTATTTCGCTGAAAAATGTTTCCTTTGCAGCCGTAATTGAATAAAAATATAAGAATTATGGCAGAAAATAGACAAGAATTGAATCGCAACTTGGCTCAGATGCTCAAGGGTGGTGTTATTATGGACGTAACAACTCCAGAACAGGCAAAAATCGCAGAGGCAGCAGGTGCATGCGCAGTAATGGCGCTGGAACGTATTCCAGCTGATATCCGTGCAGCAGGTGGTGTTTCACGTATGAGCGACCCTAAGATGATCAAGGGCATCCAGGAGGCTGTTTCTATCCCTGTAATGGCTAAGTGCCGTATCGGTCACTTCGCTGAGGCTCAGATTCTTCAGGCTATCGAAATCGACTATATCGACGAGAGCGAGGTGCTCTCTCCAGCTGATAATGTTTATCACATCGACAAGACTCAGTTCGACGTGCCATTCGTTTGTGGTGCCAAGAACCTGGGCGAGGCACTCCGCCGTATTGCTGAGGGTGCTACGATGATCCGTACCAAGGGTGAGCCAGGAACAGGTGATGTGGTTCAGGCTGTTACCCACATGCGTATGATGCAGAGCGAAATCCGCCGACTGGTTTCTATGAGCGAGGATGAACTTTACGAGGCAGCCAAGCAGTTGCAGGCTCCTTACGAGCTGGTGAAGTATGTTCACGAGAACGGCAAGTTGCCAGTGGTTAATTTCGCTGCCGGGGGTGTGGCTACTCCAGCTGATGCTGCCCTGATGATGCAGCTCGGTGCCGAGGGTGTATTCGTAGGTTCTGGAATCTTCAAGAGCGGTAACCCTGCTAAGCGTGCACAGGCTATCGTGAAGGCTGTTACCAACTACAACGATCCTAAGATGCTGGCTGAGTTGAGCGAGGATCTCGGCGAGGCAATGGTAGGTATCAATGAGCAGGAGATTGCTTTGCTCATGGCTGAAAGAGGTAAGTAATAAATGAGATAACGGATAAGAGCCCCTCCTGCACAAGAAGGGGCTTTTATATTAGATAAGTATGTTATGAGAATAGCAGTATTAGCTTTACAAGGCGCTTTTGCTGAGCACAGACAGAAGTTGGCTCAGCTGGGCGTGGATAGTTTCGAGGTTCGCCAGTTGAAGGATTGGGACCAGCCAAAGGATGGCTTGATTATTCCGGGCGGTGAGAGTACCACCCAGGCGAAACTCTTGAATGAACTGGGATTGATGGAGCCTGTGAAGGAGGCGATTGCTGCCGGCTTGCCTGTTTATGGTACTTGTGCCGGCTTGATTCTTCTTGCCAAGAAGATTGAGGGCGAGCCTAGCCAGCGCATTGCTTCGATGGACATCACGGCTTTGAGAAATGCCTACGGTCGCCAGTTGGGCAGTTTCTACATCGAGGCTCCGATGAAGGGCATCGAGGGAAATGTCCCTATGACTTTCATCCGTGCTCCTTATATTAAAGAGGTGTGGGGAGATGCTGAGGTTCTGGCTGAAGTAGATGGCAAGATTGTGGCTGCCCGCCAGGGTAACCAGCTGGTTACTGCCTTTCATCCTGAACTGAACGAAAGTCTGGAGATTCATAAGTATTTTCTGGGGATGTGCAGCAAGTAGGCTTCATCCTATGTTGAAACTTACTTCGTTGACCGATGAAACAGGCTTCATGGGCACATGAAGCTACATAGCAAAGTATCTTAGGATACATTGCCAAGTATCTTAAGATACATGAGCAAGTATCCTAAGATACTTTTTTATTGATGTCTGATACTTTTTTCCGATAAATGTTTGCCGTTTGCAAATATTCATCGTATCTTTGCATTATGAAATCTTCGTTACGTAAAACTCATAATGATGTAAATGCTTATGGTACAGTTAAATTCTTTTGTATTTAAAAAGCTGTTGCAGAATTCATGTAGATGGGGCTGTGGGCCTGTTGAGTGAGCGAAACAATGTGCTTGAGTGAACTCAATGAGCCATCCGAATAAGCCTACAGATATGACTGAACAAGCACAAGGATATGACTGAACAAGTGAAAGAATACGTTTGCTCAGGTTCAAGAAGTCGGAATATCAGGTTCAAGGAGGCTGTTTCTAAGAGATTCCCACTAGGCTCAGCAGCTCTGCTGAGCCTAGTCAGCAGGTCTGCCGACTGCAGTCAGCCCATCTGCCGAGCCTAGTGGCAACACCCTATAGTCGTACAACCACACACCTTTTAGTTGTACGATAATAACCGTTTATAACAACTCCGGAAGCTGGAAGAGCTTCACACTGTTGCTGCCTTTGATGAGGATGTAATGGTCGTGAGGCTGGTTCGCCTTGAGCGCTTCCTTCACTTCCTCTACATTCTGGAACTTGCGGTAGCTGCATGGAATATCCTTGAACTCATCGCCCACCAGCCATACATTCTCAAGACCGGCTGCCTGCAACTGGTCTACTACCTTCTGGTGCTCCTCGTGGCTCACTTCGCCGAGCTCGCCCATCTGTCCGAGAATTGCCATCTTATGAGGCACATCCATCACGCGGAAGTTCTCGATGGCGGCTGCCATGCTAGATGGGTTGGCATTGTAGGCATCTACCACCAGCTTATTGTGCGCCGTCTCTTCCAACTGCGAACGGTTGTTGCTTGGGATGTAGTTCTCCAGGGCATGATCTATCTGCTGAGGCTTCACATCGAAATGAAGACCGATGGTGATGGCGGCAAGCATGTTGTCGATATTGTAAGAGCCGATGAGATGGGTTTGAACCTCATGCCAGTCGAAGCTCTCGGTGCGCCAGCGGAACTTCAGGAAAGGAGCGCAGGAAATGACTTCTCCCCATACATCGCAGTTTTCATCCTTGCCGTAGGTGATGAGGCGGTTGATGTTGCGCTGCTCAGCCATCTGTATCAGATGCTCGTTGTCTGCATTGATGAAGACGAGGGCATCGTTGGCTGCGAGGTAATCATAGAGCTCTCCCTTGGTCTTCTTCACGCCTTCGAAGCTGCCAAATCCCAGCAGGTGGGCACGGCCTACGTTGGTAATCATACCGCAGGTTGGCTCCACGTATTCCACGAGTTTTCGGATGTCACCAGGATGGGAAGCACCCATCTCTACAACGGCAATCTCATTCTCTGGTGAGAGACGGAAGAGGGTCTTTGGTACGCCTACATCATTATTGAAGTTGCCCTGGGTGAACATCACGTTGAACTTCTCGCCGAGAACGGCAGAGACGAGTTCCTTGGTGGTGGTCTTGCCGTTGGTTCCGGTGATTCCTACTACAGGAATATCGAAGTGGCGGCGATGCTCACGGGCTAGTTCCTTGAAGGTGGTGAGGCAGTCCTCTACGAGGATGTAGCGCTCGTCGCCTTCCTTGGCATACTCTTTTTCATCAACGATCACATAGGCACAGCCTTTCTCCAAAGCCATGTCGGCAAACTTGTTGCCATCAAACGATGCGCCCTTCAAAGCCAGGAAGATGCTGCCCTCTGGGCAGTCGCGGCTGTCAGTGGTAATCACTGGGTGCGCTTGGTAAATCTGATAGAGTTCTGAAATATCCATAGTCTATAACTGTTATTTTGGGTGCAAAAGTAATCTAAATTATGGACATAACAAACAATTTTCCCAAAAAATGATGGTAATCTCGAATATTCTTTCTATTTTTGCAGAAATATTCGATGAATCTTTAGAAAGTGAGGCTCTTTATGGGTAGTAGAGATGAAAAAGATAAAACGAAAGTAAGGAAGGAAAAGCTGGCAGGCTATTTCTTTAATTTATCTCAGTTAACGTTTACTGGAACTGTTGTTGGTGGTATTGCTCCAATTCTGCAAGGAGAGTTTGGAGTTAAAAATTATGTAGTAATTATATTTGGTATAGTAATGACCTTCATTTTTGCGGGCATTGCTAATCGAATTTTAAAATATTAAGTTATGGAAGTTTACAATGGACTATTGTTTTTCTTTGTGGTTGGAACAATCATAGGTGGAAGCTTTCTTGCCTGGACTTATACTAAGCCCGGTAAAAAATGGCTTAAGGAGTTATAATCCGATGGAATATACAATCAATATCAAGGGGCGCTTGATGGATTTGAGTACCCCTCAGGTGATGGGCATCCTGAACGTTACGCCCGACAGTTTCTACTCTGGCAGTAGAAAACAGACAGAAATGGAGATAGCTCAGAGAGCTAATCAGATTATAGAAGAAGGTGGAAGCATCATTGATGTGGGCGCTTTCTCCACCCGTCCCGGTGCCGATGAAGTATCGGAAGAGGAGGAGGGAAGACGCCTGAAGTTCGCTCTCGACATCGTTCGCAGGGAGCAACCGGATGCTGCCGTCTCCGTAGATACCTATCGCCCTACCTTGGCGCGTAAGTGTATCGAGGAGTGGGGAGCTGACATCATCAACGATGTATCAGAAGGTGGAATTACAGGCATCGTCAATGTACCGCTGGAGCAGAGACAGGAGGAATATCCTGAAATGTTCCGTGTGGTGGGCGAACTGAAGGTACCTTATATATTAATGTCAGTGCAGCCTACACTCGAAACGATGATGAAGGGCTTTGCAAAAGAGGTGCAGCAGTTGCGCGACCTGGGAGCCAAGGACATCATCCTCGACCCGGGCTTCTGCTTCGGCAAGAATCTCATCCAGAATTATCAGATTTATAATGAGATGGAGAAGTTGAACGTGATGGAACTTCCGGTTCTGGTAGGCATCTCCCGCAAGACTATGATATACAAGCTGCTGGGTGGAGATGCTACGACATCGCTCAATGGAACTTCCGTGCTCGACACCATCGCTCTGATGAAGGGCGCCAGCATCCTCAGAGTGCACGATGTGAAAGAAGCTGCTGAGGCTGTGAAGATAATAGAAGCAATGAAGGAGGGACGTACATGGTAGAATTTGGCATCAAAGACTTTCTCGATATTCTCCTGGTAGCCTCGCTGCTGTTCTATGTTTATCGTTTGATGAAGGAATCGCGCTCACTGAACATCTTCGTGGGCATCATGCTCTTCGTGCTAATCTGGCTCTTTGTGAGTCAGATACTGGAAATGCGCCTGCTGGGTTCTATCCTGGATAAACTGGTGAGCGTGGGAGTCATCGCCCTCATCGTCATCTTCCAGGAGGATATCCGTAGATTCCTCTATGAAATCGGTTCGCAGAAAGGTATGCGCCGGCTGGTTCGCTTCTTCCACTCCAGCAAGGAGAGCCAGAAGGAGGCTAACAAGGAGACCATCATGCCGATTGTGATGGCGTGTATGAGTATGGCAAAGAAATACGTAGGTGCTCTTATCGTTATAGAGCGAGGCGTTCCACTGAAGGACATCATGGATACGGGTGAGGAGATAGACGCCAAGATTAACCAGCGGCTGATAGAGAATATTTTCTTCAAGAATTCGCCGCTTCATGATGGAGCCATGGTGGTGAGCAATAAGCGCATCATGGCAGCCGGATGTATTCTGCCTGTGAGTCATAACCTCGATATTCCGAAGGAACTGGGACTCCGCCATCGTGCCGCTCTCGGAATATCACAGAGCAGTGATGCCATCGCCGTCATTGTATCCGAGGAGACCGGACGAATCAGCGTGGCCATCAAGGGCGAGTTCAAACTCCGACTCTCTGCCGAGGAACTGGAAAGCATCCTTACTCTGGAAATGATATAAGTTAAGTGAAGAGTGAAGAACGAAGGGTGAAGAATTCATCACTTTTCCTGCTACGTAAACCTTTACGATATGAATAATCTCCCGATTTAGCTTTTTTTACACATTTTAATCGCTGCTATTTCAAAGAAAATGTGTACTTTTGCAAAGTCGATGTGGCAAAAAGGTGAAAAACAAGATAACATCACCTAACACTTTGACAGATCTACTTAGGAAACAACAAAATATATAAAATATTAAAAAGTAAAATGGATTTATTACAGCAAATCGTAGCTCGCGCTAAAGCTGACAAGCAGCGCATCGTGCTCCCTGAAGCAGAAGAGGAGCGTACATTGAAAGCAGCCGATAAAGTTTTGGCTGATGATCTCGCAGACATCATCCTCATCGGTAACCCTGCCAATATTAAGAATCTCGCTGCTCAGTGGGGTCTTAACAACATCGACAAGGCTACTATCGTTGATCCACAAAACAACCCTAAGACTGAGGAGTATGCTGAGAAGCTCGCTGAACTTCGCAAGAAGAAGGGCATGACTGTAGAGCAGGCTCGTGAACTCGTAACTAAGAACAACCTCTACCTCGGTTGTATGATTATCAAGACTGAGGGCGCTGACGGTCAGATTTCTGGTGCATTGAGCACTACTGGCGATACTCTCCGTCCAGCTCTTCAGATCATCAAGTGCAGTCCAGGTATCACTTGCGTAAGTGGTGCTATGTTGCTCATCTCAGACCAGAAGCAGTATGGTCAGGATGGCGTTGTAGTAATGGGTGACGTTGCTGTAACTCCAAACCCTACAGCAGACCAGCTTGCTCAGATTGCCTATACTACAGCTCATACAGCTCAGTCAGTGGCAGGTATTACTGATCCACAGATTGCCATGTTGAGCTTCTCTACAAAGGGTAGCGCAAAGGATGCTATCAACAAGGAGACTGGCAAGAGCGTTTATATCATTGACAAGGTAAAGGATGCCGTAGCTATTGCTAAGGAGAAGTTCCCAGAGCTTCATCTCGATGGTGAACTTCAGGCTGATGCAGCCCTCGTTCCTGAGGTAGCTGCCAAGAAGGCTCCAGGTTCTGACGTTGCTGGTAAGGCTAACGTATTGGTAGTTCCAAACCTCGAGGTTGGTAACATCGGCTACAAGCTCGTTCAGCGCTTGGGTGGTGCCATCGCTATCGGTCCTATCCTCCAGGGTATTGCCCGTCCTGTTAACGATCTTTCTCGTGGTTGCTCTGTTGATGACATCTACTACATGGTAGCCATCACAGCTTGCCAGGCACAGGATGCTAAGAAGGCGTAAGTATATAGTTAATAGTTAACAGTTAACAGTTTATAGGGCTAAGCTGCTGTAAGATGGATGGTTTATGCTATAGACTGTAAACTATAAATTTTAAATTGAAAGCAAAATGAAAGTATTGGTTCTGAACTGCGGTAGTTCATCTATCAAGTACAAATTATATAATATGGACGATGAGTCTGTATTGGCACAGGGTGGTGTAGAGCGTATCGGTCTTGATAACGCTTTCATCAAGGTGAAATTGCCTAACGGCGAGAAGAAGCAGATCATGCACGACATGCCTGACCACAAGGAAGGTGTGAACTTCGTGTTCAAGTGCTTGCTCGATCCGGAAATCGGCGCTATCAAGGATTTGAAAGAAATCGACGCTGTAGGACACCGTGTCGTACAGGGTGGTGACAAGTTCAAGGAGAGCGTTATCGTTGACAAGAGCGTAGAGGATGGTATCGAGGAACTTTGCGACCTCGCTCCTGTTCACAACGCAGGTCACCTGAAGGGTATCCGTGCCGTTGACTCTTTGATGCCTGGCACTCCTCAGGTTTGCGTATTCGACAACGCATTCCACAGCACAATGCCTGACTACGCTTACCTCTATGCAATTCCTTACGAGTTGTACGAGAAGTATCACGTACGCCGTTATGGTTTCCACGGAACATCTCACCGCTATGTTTCTAAGCGTGTTTGCGAGATTCTCGGTCTCGACCAGAACAACTCTAAGATCATCACTTGCCACATCGGTAACGGTGGCTCTGTAGCTGCTGTATTGAATGGTAAGGTATTGGATACTTCAATGGGCTTGACCCCATTGGCTGGTTTGATGATGGGTTCACGTTGTGGTGACATCGATGCTTCTGCCGTTACCTACTTGATGGAGAAGTTGAACATGAAGCCACAGGAGATGGCTGACTTCCTGAACAAGAAGAGTGGTGTGCTCGGTATTACAGGTATTTCTTCTGATATGCGCGACATCGAGAACGCTGCCAACGAGGGTAACGAGAAGGCTCAGCTGGCTCTCCGTATGTATGAGTATCGCATCAAGAAGTACATTGGTGCTTACACAGCAGCTATGGGTGGCGTTGACGCTATCGTATTCACAGCTGGTGTAGGTGAGAACCAGACCGGCCTGCGCGAGGAAGCTTGCAAGAACCTGGAGTATCTTGGCATCAAGATTAACAAGGAAGTAAATGACAAGGTTCGTGGTGAGGAAGCTATCATCTCTACTGTCGACAGTAAGGTGAAGGTAGTAGTAGTTCCTACCGACGAGGAGATTGTTATCGCTCGCGATACAATGGAGTTGGTTGCTAACAAGTAATCATACGCTATATATAATAAGGTGAAGACTAGAAACATAAGTGAATAGTCTTCACCTTTTTAAATTTTTAGAATTATGAAAACAAAGATTGTAACTTTCGGAGAAATATTGCTTAGGATTTCTAAGCCTGGTTATCAACGTTTATTTCAGGGACATCATATGTTTGGCAATTATGGTGGCAGTGAGGCTAATGCAGCCATCTCTTTGGCTTATTTAGGCGATAATGTAGAGTATGTAACCCGTGTGCCATACGGTGAGATGGGTGAGGCCGCGTTGATGCATCTCAGAGAGTACGGTCTGAATGTTTCTCATGTTGTGCGTGGCGGTGAACGTCTCGGAACTTATTATTTCGAGGAAGCTGTAGCTATGCGCAATTCCCGTGTGGTTTACGACCGCAAGAATTCTTCTTTCTATACGCTGAAGCGCGGAATGGTGAAATGGGATAAGGTGCTGGCTGATGCAGCTGTATTCCATTGCTCCGGCATTACCTGTGCTATCAGCCGCGATGCGATGGAATCAACTATGGATGCCATCAAACTTGCTGTTTCTGACGGGTTAACCATTGCCTGCGACATTAATTACCGTAAGAATCTCTGGGGATATGGTCTGGAGCCTCATGATGTGCTATTCCAGATGATGCAGTATAGCGACATCATCTTTGGTGACCAGAATGAGTGGGAGATAGCCAGCGGTGTGCCTCATATTCCTTTCGAGGCTTTGGATGCAGACTATGAGATAGCCAAGGAGGCTTATCTGGAGTATTTCCGCAAGATGCATCAGCTCTTCCCTAAGTGTAAGAAGATGCTGATGGCGGTAAGAAATCAGATTGCCAGCAGTCATCATACCTTGAGCGGCTTGCTCTATGATGCTGTAGAAGATCAGCTCTATACTACAAGAATCTATGATATTGAGCCGATTGTTGATCCGATGGGTGTAGGTGATGCCTTTATTGCTGCCTATATTCATGCCCATCAGAAGTGGGGCGACAAGAACCAGTATTGCCTGGATTTCTCACTGTCAGCAAGCGCGATAAAGAATACGGTTCCGGGTGATCAGAATCTGGTTACAGAAGAAGAAATCATCAATAACATGACTTCTTCAGGAGGTCGCATACAGCGATAACAATAAAGGGCAGCTCATAAAGCTGCCCTTTATTGTTATGGTTGGCTTTCGCCTTCCACATATTCTTCCATAAACATGTGTTCACCATCAAACACGGCATAGGTGAACTGCCATATCCAGTCGCCCAGAATCATCAGTCGGGTCTTTTTGCTCAACATCAGATCCAGTTCGATGTGGCGATGGCCGAACATGAAGTAATCTATATCCTTGTGACCTTGCATATACTGTTTGGCAAAGCGCACCAGAAACTCCTTCTTTTCGCCCATATAAGGCTCTTCCTTTCCGTCAGCACGTTTCAGTCGGCTATGCTTAGCCCAGTTCAAGCCCAAAGCCATTCCCCAGCGAGGATGAATCGTATTAAGGAGGCGTTGGCAGGTCTGGTTCTGGAACATTCTTTTCAGAAACTTGAATTTTTTGTCTGGGTCACCCAGTCCGTCTCCATGTGCCAGATAGAATACTTTATCGTATATCTCTATGGTTTGAGGCTTGTAATGTACGGTAATGCCACACTCTTCCTCCAGGTAGCCATAGGTCCAGAGATCGTGGTTACCCGTAAAGAAATGTACTTCCACTCCCATATCGGTCAACTCCGAGAGTTTACCTAAAAAGCGTGTATAGCCTTTTGGTACGACATATTTATATTCGTTCCAGAAGTCAAACATGTCACCCAGGAGATAAACTGCTGCAGCCTTCGTCTTGATGCTGTCCAGGAAACGGACCAGGCGGCGTTCTTGCATGCGGGCATGCGGAATGGCTAATGAGCCAAGGTGCGCATCTGAGAGGAAATATACATTTTTCATAAGCGATTCTTTTTAAATGAAGAGTGAAGAATGAGGAGTGAAGAGTTCAACAGCTTCGTCTTTATTCAAAGCCGAGTTCTACGCGAGCTTCCTCGCTCATCATACTCTGATCCCAAGCCGGTTCGAATACAAGGTTCACATTGGCAGATTTTACGCCTTCCACGCTGTCTACCTTGCTTCTTACATCCTCCAGGATGAAGTCGGCAGCAGGGCATGAAGGGGCTGTGAAGGTCATGTCGAGATCTACGGTGGCATCGTCCTTCACATCTATTTTATAAATCATACCGAGGTCCCAGATGTTGACAGGAATCTCAGGGTCGTAAACGGTCTTAAGTACATCTACGATCTTTTCTTCTATCTTTGTCTTTTCTTCTTGTGTCATAATAATCTTTGTTTTTGCCTACAAAGATAATAATTATTGCAGACAAAACAAAAAGAAAAGCTGTTTTTTTCTTGCCGAAGGTCTAATATACCCCAAATAGACTACAATTTACCTTTATCGTGATATGAATAAAAGGCACCGTCGGTTATGATGACATGGTCCATAAAGAAGAGGCGCATGATTTCGCAGGCTTTGGCAATCTTCTGGGTAAGTACATCATCGGCTTTGCTTGGCTGAGGATTGTTGCTGGGATGATTGTGGCAGAAGGCGATAATAGTAGCGTTGTTGAGCACCGCTTCTTTTATGATGAGCCGGATGTCGGTTGCCGTTTCTGTAATGCCGCCTTTTGAGATGCAGCTCGCTTTGATGAGCTTGAAGTTCTGGTTCATCATCAGGAGCCATGCCTCCTCTGTGTCTAAATCCTGCATCTTCGGAAGCATATAGTTGTAGATGGCAAGGGATGAGCCTAAGTCGGGACGTGTGCCAATCTTATCGAGAGCACGGCGCTTGCCCAGTTCGCAGGCTGCAAGAATGGTGATGGCTTTGGCGGGTCCCATTCCTTTATATTGCGTCAGTTCTCTGATGGTCTTCTTTCCTAGCTGGTTCAGGTTGTTGTCGCAATCCTTCAGAATGCGTTTCATCAGGTCTACGGCACTTTCGTCAGTAGATCCCGAACCAATCAGAATACCTAAGAGTTCGGCATTGGATAATGCTGAGGCTCCCAAGCGCTCCAGTTTCTCGCGAGGCTTGTCTTCTTCTGCCCAATTGGCAATGGTTAGTTTCTCTGCCATAATAATAACTGATTAGTAGATTATTATTGGCTTCTCTTTTTGCGGGGAAGTCTTATTTGTAGAAAGTCTTGTTGTATGCGCTGAATTCGCTCTGTCCCAGTACGCATCTCTTCCACCATGCAGAAAGGAATCCGCATCCGTAACCCATCAGCTGTGTGAAGGCAGCGCGAATGCTCAGCAAGCCTATCTTCACGCTGTGATTCTCTCTGCTGCTGTCGATAAACAGTGCGATGGTATAGAGAATGATGCCGGCGAGACCGATGCAGCCCAATGCTGCCATCGCATTGCCCAAGGTTGGGAATACGTGAACGGTGCCAAGCATGTATGGCAGGAAGCTGAAGAAGAGCAGAAGCAGCGTGCCTATTACACCCACGGTGAAGACCATAGGAAGGAGATGCACGAGTTTGAGACTCTCTGGATATTTTTTGTAGAGGTTGATGCGGGCGATGCCACTGTTGTAGACCTGTCGCCAGAACTTGCGGAAGTCGGTGCGGCGCTTATGCCAAACCCATGCTTCAGGGAACAGACGGCAACGGCAGCCTGCCTTGAAGATACGGATAGAGAAATCAATGTCCTCACCGAAACGCATATTGGAAAAGCCATTCAACCTGAGATAAACATCCCTGCGGATGCCCATGTTGAATGAACGGGGATAAAACTTATCCATCTTCTTCTTTCCGCCACGGATACCACCGGTGGTAAAGAAAGAAGTCATGGAATAAGAAATGGCTTTCTGAGTATCTGTAAATGATGAGTGCGCCTTGTCGGGACCGCCGAAAGCATCGGCTGGCTCACGGCTCAACTCATCACTTACAGCCTTCAGATAACCTTCTGGCAAGACCACGTCGCTATCGAGTATCAGAAGATACTCACCCTTGGCGCGCTCGGCACCATAGTTGCGACTCTGGCCCGGACCAGAGTTCTCCTTATAGTAATAATGTATATCCATCATGTGCTCATATCGTTTGCACACATCCTCGCAGGGAGTCTGTGAGCCATCCTCAACGATGACAACTTCGAAGTCTTTCTCTGATTGATGAGTCAGACTCTCTAAAAGTTCGTCCACTTCGTCAGGACGATTAAATACAGGTACTATGATGGAATATTTCATTCTTCTTACTATTAAGGGTTAGTTTTACTCAATAAGAGCACAATCTTTCTGTTGGAGGATGTATTACTCGCTTACACGACCGAGGTAGCTACCGTCACGGGTGTCGATCTGGATAGTCTCGCCTTCGTTGACGAACAAAGGAACACGAACCTCAGCACCAGTCTCCAATGTAGCAGGCTTTGTAGCGTTGGTAGCAGTATTACCCTTTACACCTGGCTCAGAGTGAGTAATCTTCAAAGTAGTCTTCACTGGCATTTCAGCCAAGAGGATAGTACCATCAGTTGTATCAGTAACCACCTCAACAACGTCACCCTCCTTCATGTACTGGCCACCAGTAACGTTCTCCTTAGCGATAGGCACCTGCTCGAAAGTCTCCTGGTTCATGAAGATGCAACCAGTAGCGTCCTCGTAGAGGTACTGGTAAGGGCGGCGCTCAACGCGAACATCCTCCAATTTGAAACCTACCTGGAATGTACGTTCCAATACACGACCGTCGGCAACATTCTTCAATTTTGTGTTCATTACGGTGTTACCTTTACCTGGCTTTCTGTGCTGAAAGTCGATGCAAACCCATACTTTGCCATCCATGCGGATGCAAGTACCAATCTTAATTTCCTGTGAATTAATCATTTCTTGTTTATCTTGAATGTTATTATAATAATCTCAAAATCGAGTGCAAAGTTACGGCAAAAACATGAAAAATCAAAGGAAATATCGAAAAAAACATAAATATTTAAGCTAAATTTGGTAGTTTTCTTGGTTATTTCAGAAAATATGCGTAATTTTGCAGCCCAAAAAGGGCGTGTTTTGCACTTTTGTGAAGAATATTAATTAAAAAATAAATAAGAAAAATGAAAAGAACATTTCAGCCTCACAATCGTCGTCGCGTAAACAAGCATGGTTTCCGTGAGCGTATGGCAACTAAGAATGGTCGTCGCGTATTGGCTTCTCGCCGTGCTCATGGCCGTAAGAAGTTAACTGTATCTGACGAGCACCACGGAAAGTAATTCCGAGGAAAGATTCGTCTGTTGACGATGACATTAAAAGCAGCAAGGATGTATTCTTTGCTGCTTTTTGTTGTTTATAACGCCCCTTCCTTTTCTGAGATTGCTCTTTTGGGAACAAAGATGTTTTGTTTTTATATCATAAAATTAGGTGGTGAGAGTGCAAAAACTTTCCTTTTTATTTTGTTCTTCCCCCAAATACTTGTATCTTTGCACCAAAAAATAATATATGACTTCATCAGAGTTTATAAATAAGTTTAAGAGTAAGTACCTTTGGGGGAATATCGGTGCCATGATTCTGGTGCTGGTGTTGCTCTGTGCCGGTGTCAAGTACGGCATTGATATCTATACCCATCATGGTGAGGCCATCCGTGTGCCGGATATTCGATATAAGAATATCGATGATGCTACACATATCCTCGACGATGCGGGATTGGAAATTGTTGTAACAGATACGGGATATGTCCGCTCTTTGCCGCCTGATGTCATTCTGGAGCAGACTCCGGTTTTCGGAGAAGTGGTAAAGTCGGGACATGTTATCTATGTTACCATCAATTCTGATCATTCTCCACGTATCACCATTCCTGATGTCATTGACAACAGTTCGTTGCGAGAGGCAATGGCTAAACTTACTGCTATGGGATTCAAACTGGGTACACCTGAATATATTCCTGGCGAAGAGGATTGGGTTTATGGTATCCTCGTTAAGGGTAAGCATGTTGTAGCTGGTGATAAGGTTTCTATCGATAATGTGCTTGTCATACAGGTTGGTAATGGTAAACGGAGCGTTGATGATTCTATCGATGTGGTAGATCCGGTTTATCACGGCGAAGAAGATGTGATGGAAGGCGAAGGTGACATGAGCGGAGAAACTCATGAAGACAACTTCGAGGTGGTTCCTGGTACGGAAGCCACAGAGCCTGCTCCTTCGCATGAACACCACCAGAAGGAAGTGGTGGAGTAGGAGAAATGAAAAGTGAAGAATTCAATAGTAATACGAATGATATTTTTAGATTATATATATAATAAGGTATATGCTCCTGTAGAGGATGACTTCGGGTTTGATGATGCAGGAGATATGGACGAACTGGATGATGAACTCCAAATGGAGGAAGAAACCGCTGCTTCTGGTGAAGGAGGAGATGAACTCTATGAGCACTGGAAGGTTCAGGTGGATGCCAACCAGGATCCGGTGCGTATCGATAAGTACCTGGCTGATAAGATGGCCTATCAGAGCCGTAACCGCATTCAGCAGGCTGCTGATGCCGGATTCATCCATGTCAATGGTAAACCGGTAAAGAGCAACTATAAGGTGCGCCCTAATGATCTGGTTACTCTGATGCTCGACCGTCCTCGTCATGAAACGAGTATCAAACCTGAAGAAATCGCTATCAATGTGGTTTATGAAGACGATCAGCTGATGGTGGTCAACAAGGAAGCAGGTATGGTGGTGCATCCGGGTGCGGGCAACTTTCATGGAACCTTGATTCAGGCGGTAGCCTGGCATTTAAGGGATATGCCTGAGTTTGATGCCAATGATCCGGAAGTGGGCTTGGTGCATCGCATTGATAAAGATACCAGCGGACTGCTCGTTGTGGCAAAAACTCCTACAGCAAAGACCGCACTGGGTAAGCAGTTCTTCAACAAGACTACCCATCGCAGTTACAATGCGCTCGTTTGGGGCAACATTGTAGAAGATGAAGGTCGCATAGAAGGCAATATCGGCCGTGATCCGAAGAACCGCCTCCGTATGAAGGTCTTCGATCCGGACAGCGGAATAGGCAAGACGGCAGTTACGCATTACAAGGTGTTGGAGCGTTTCGGTTATACCACCTTGGTGCAGTGTGTGCTTGAAACAGGCCGTACCCATCAGATTCGTGCTCACATGAAGCATATCGGTCATCCGCTCTTTATGGACGAAACGTATGGCGGAACAGAGATTCTGAGAGGTCAGCGCAGTAGCAGCTACAAGGCATTTATCCAGAACTGCTTCAAACTCTGTCCGCGTCAGGCTCTCCATGCCAAGACACTCGGCTTCGTGCATCCTACAACCAAGCAGCAGATGGATTTTGACAGTGAGTGGCCGGAAGATTTTAGACAATTAATAGAAAAGTGGCGCGGTTTCATCGCTGGCACCACACAAGATACATTCAAAAATATTTAGTAATTATGGAAAATAGCAAGAGAACGATAGCCATCGTATGTGGTGGTGATTCTTCTGAGCACGACGTATCATTGCGCTCAGGACAGGGTTTGTACTCTTTCTTTGATAAAGAGCGCTACAATATTTATCTCGTCGATGTGAAGGGCACCGACTGGCATGTCGCTTTGGATAATGGTGAGACTATCGAGATTGACAAGAACGATTTTTCTTTCGTTATGAACGGCAAGCATGTCTATTTCGATTATGCTTATATCACCATCCACGGACAGCCTGGTGAGAATGGTGTGATGCAGGGCTACTTCGACCTTATCCATCTGCCATACTCTACAAGCGGTGTTCTGGTAGAGGCAATGACTTTTGATAAGTATGTGCTCAATAATTATCTGCGCGGTTTCGGTATAAACGTAGCAGACAGTATCTTGCTCCGTCGCGGTGAAGCTTATGATGAAGAAGAGATTGCCAAGCGCATCGGTATGCCTTGTTTCGTAAAGCCTGCTGCTGACGGCAGTAGCTTTGGTGTGAGCAAGGTGAAGAATGCTGACCAGCTGGCTCCAGCCCTCCGTGTGGCTTTCATGGAGAGCAATGAGGTAATGATCGAGGGCTTCCTTGATGGTACAGAGATTTCACAGGGCATCTACAAGACAGCCGAGAAGACTGTTGTACTGCCGGCTACAGAGGTGGTTACCACCAACGAGTTCTTCGATTACGATGCCAAGTATAACGGTCAGGTACAGGAAATCACTCCAGCCCGTCTCTCTCCAGAGACCGCAGAAGAGGTTGCCAAGACCACATCCCGCATCTACGACATTCTTCATGCCAACGGTATCATCCGTATCGACTATATCATCTCTAAGGATAAGGATGGTAAAGACAAGGTGAACATGCTGGAGATCAATACCACTCCAGGTATGACCGTTACCAGTTTCATTCCTCAGCAGGTTCGTGCAGCAGGTCTTGATATCAAGGATGTGCTCAGCGAAATTGTGGAGAATCAGTTCTAGAATAACAAACTCATATATGGTTCTGCGATTTTTTCGCAGAGCCATATATATATTAATAGGTATATATTATGAATATCCCTCAAGAATTTGATACCATCCGTCCTTGGGAGCCTGAAGATCTCCCAGAGGTATTCGACCGTTTGCTTTCTAACGATCAGTTTAAACAAGTGCTTGCCTATCTCTATCCACAAGTACCTTTCGAAATGATTGCCCAGAAGTTGAAGGCATGTAAGACCAATCTGGATTTCCAGCTGGCTTTTGCTTACGATTTTGTTCATGGCATTCTGAAGAAGGCAGCAACAGGCTGCGAGATGGATTGTACATCGCTCGATAATACCCGTAATTATACTTTCATCAGTAATCACCGTGATATCGTGCTCGATTCAGCCATCCTCGATGTCCTTCTTATCGATAACGGTTTTAAGACCACCTGTGAGATTGCCATCGGTGATAATCTCCTTTCTCTTCCTTGGGTCAAGGACCTGGTACGTGTCAACAAGGCGTTTATCGTAGAGCGTGCCCTGAGCATGCGCCAGATGCTGATGTCGAGCAAGCGCCTTTCCGACTATATGCATTTTGCCATCAAGGAGAAGAACGAGAACATCTGGATAGCCCAGCGCGAGGGTAGGGCCAAGGACAGTAATGACCGCACCCAGAAGAGTATTTTGCAGATGATGTCGATGGGTGGCGAGGGCAGCATTATCGACCGCCTGAAACAGCTTCATCTCGTACCGCTCTCTATCAGTTACGAATATGATCCATGCGATTTCCTGAAGGCAAAGGAGTTCCAGCAGAAGCGCGATAATGCCGATTGGAAGAAGGGACCTATGGATGACCTGGTAAGCATGCAGACCGGTATCTTCGGTTATAAGGGTCATGTGCATTATCATGCAGCTCCATGTCTTGATGATTATCTGGACAGTCTTGATCCTGATATGCCTAAGCAGGATATATATAATAAGGTAGCCGCCTACATGGATGAGCAGATATTCAAGAACTACCGCCTCTATCCGGGCAACTATGTGGCTCTTGATTTGCTTGAAAACTCAACTGCTCATCAGGCAGAATATACTGCCGAAGATAAGGCAAAATTTGAAAAATATATGGCTGGTCAGCTTGCGAAAATTGACCTTCCAAATAAGGATGAAGCTTACTTGAGAGAGAGAATTCTCGAGATGTATGCCAATCCTGTACGTAATTACCTTGCTGCTCAATAGCGGCAAGGTAATACTTTTTTGCTCAGAGTTAACGAAACATACATATATAATAAGTGTAAGAAAAACACAGAAGGTTAATAAATCTTTAGTATTTGTCGGGGTTTATTAAAAAAAATAACTAAAATCAAAATAATACTTAAAATCAGCAAAATAGTATCAGCTTTTTTCGTAAAAGAAATGTAACTTTGCAATCGAAAATCTGTTTGCCATTTATAGTAATACTAAAAATGACTTCAGATTGATGATGAAATGAAACAACAATAAACAATATAAACATAAACAATAACCATTATGAAGATGAATTCAACTTAACCTGTTTGTTTCCTTCGTATCTGAAAGATATGTCGGGAACTAGAAAAATGACTATTTTTGATAGTCAGAGTCAACAAACGTTTAATTCTATTCAACCTAGAAAGTACTAAAGTATGAATTTGAACTTAAAAAAATCAATGCTGCTTGTGGGAGCGTTAGCATCGTTAGGCTTGAGTTATACGACTGAAGCATGGGCGGCATCTCCTAGTCAGAGCGTAAATGCTGTACAGCAGGCAAAGAAAGTAACCGGTAATGTGAGCGATGCAGAAGGTCCTATTATCGGTGCAAGTGTAGTAGAAAAGGGCAACCCTGGTAATGGTACCGTTACAGATCTTGATGGTAACTTTACCTTGAACGTAAAGCCTGGTTCTACTATTGTAGTTACCTATATCGGTTACCAGAAACAGGAAATTGCTGTGGGTAACCAGTCTAGTCTCAAAATCACAATGAAGACTGACGACAAGACTCTTGATGAAGTCGTTGTTGTAGGTTATGGTGTCCAGAAGAAAAAGCTCGTTACCGGTTCTACCATTGAGGTAAAGGGTGATGATATTCAGAAGATGAATACCACACAGGTGCTCGGCGCCTTGCAGAGCCAGACTCCTGGTGTCAACATTCAGGCAGCTTCCGGTCAGCCTGGTGATGGCTTTAAGATATCTATCCGTGGTGCCGGTACCAACGGCAACACAGCTCCTCTTTATATTATTGATGGGGTAGCAGGTGATATCAATAACTTGAACCCTGCCGACATCGAGCGTATCGACGTCTTGAAGGATGCCGCATCTTGTGCCATCTATGGTTCTGCCGCAGCCAATGGTGTTATCCTTGTAACTACCAAGCAGGGTAAGCAGGGTAAGATTCAGGTATCTTACGATGGTAACGTAGGTTGGGCTAACGTATATCGAATGCCTAAGATGCTTACTGCCAAACAGTATATGGAGGTAATGGATCAGGTGCGTTTCAACAGTGGTGAAAGTGGCTATGATTGGAAGAGCATTATGGGCGAAGACCTCTACAACTCTTATATGGATGGTTCTAACGAAGGAACCAACTGGGTAGAGGCTATCCGCAACAAGAATGCTGTTACAACAAGTCATGCTTTGAATGTAACAGGTGGTTCCGACCGTTCAACTTTCTCTATGGGTGCCGGTTATCAGTATCAGGATGGTGTGTTTGGCAATGTTGTTAAGTCAGACTACCGCCGTTTCACCTTCCGCATCAATTCAGAGCATGTCATCTATCGCAATGACAAGGGCATGGATGTTGTGAAGATTGGTGAGAATATCTACTATCAGCACAAGCAGAATCAGGGTATCCAGATTGGTAACCAGTATAGCAATGAGCTTTCCAATATGCTCCGTGCTAACCCTGCTATCCCTATGTATAATGCCGATGGCAATTATACCACAGCCGAAGATTTGAAAGGCTGGGTGGATAAATACAACTCTTATTCTGTTAACCCTATCTATAAGATGTTGAATCAGCAGTCTGGTCACAACAAGAGTATTAATCATAACTTGCATGCTACTGGTTACTTGGAGATTCAGCCAATCAAGAATCTTGTATATCGTGGTCAGTTGAACTACAACCAGAATACTTATACCTGGCGTACCTTCCTCCCTGTATTCGATGCCAACAGAACCAATGCGGACAATTTCCGAACAGAGGATAAGGCTACAAATCAGATTGGTACAAGTTGGGGATGGAGTACAACCAATACCTTGAGTTATAAGTTTGACTTGCAGAAGAAGCACAACTTCGACATTCTGGTAGGTACAGAGTATGGTGAGAGCCGTCCTGACTTCGGTTTCTCCTTGAATGCTACATCTTCTAATTCTGTGTTTGGCGATATGACTCATGCTTACATGACCTATATGAAGAATAATAATGCTGCTGCCGTTACTGGTACTCCTTGTGATGATTCTCGCAGTATGTCTTACTTCGGTCGTGTTAATTACAACTTTGATGAGAAGTATATGCTTTCTGCCATCATGCGTGCCGATGGTAACTCTAAATTCGCTCCAGGTGAGCGTTGGGGTTATTTCCCATCTGTATCTGCTGGTTGGGTTATCTCTAACGAGAAGTTCATGGCAAAGACTGTTTCATGGCTCGACTTCCTGAAGCTTCGTGCTGGTTGGGGACAGAATGGTAATGCACAGACCATTAACAACTTCCAGTGGCAGGGTGCTTTCGCATACGATACAAGTAGCTATTATACCTTCAATGGTAATCCTGACCAGTATATTTCAGGTGCAGCTCCTTCCCGTCTGCCTAATGAGGATTTGACTTGGGAGACTTCTGAGCAGTTGAACATCGGTTTGGATGCTCGCTTCCTGAGTGGACGTCTGGGCTTCACCTTGGATTGGTATAACAAGAAGACCAAGGACTTGCTGGTTGCAGTTCCTGTAGATCCAACAACCGGTTTCTCTACCCAGATGAAGAATGCCGGTACTGTAGAGAACAAGGGTATTGAGCTTTCTCTCACTTGGAATGACAAGATTGGCAAGGACTTCCAGTACAACGTAGGTTGGAACATGGCTTACAATCACAATGAGGTTACAGAGGTGAAGTCTAACCAGACATACAACAATGGCGGTAAGGACCTCTTGGCTCAGAATACCGGTTATATGGCTCGTTTCGAGGAAGGTCATCCTATCGGTTACTTCTGGGGCTACAAGACAGAAGGTGTGATGCAGAATGAGGCAGACGTTCAGGCTTACCTTGACAAGAACTGCAAGGGCAATGCCGCAAACTCTAAGCAGGGTACCAGTATCAAACCAGGTGACTTGAAGTTTGTGGATGTAAATGGCGATGGTGTTATCAATGATGACGATAAGACAGAGCTTGGCGATCCACATCCAGATGTAACCATGGGTATCACTCTCGGTGCATCTTACAAAGGCTTCGACCTTTCTGTTACAGGTTTTGGAGCATTCGGTCAGCAGGTGGCTCGTTCATTCCGTAAGTTCACCGATGGTGAGTTCGAGAACTTCACTACAGAGGTGTATGACTACTGGCATGGTGAGGGAACTTCCAACAAGTATCCATTGCTCGCCCACATGAATGCAGGTCCAAACTGGCAGACCATTTCTGATATTTACATTGAGAATGCCAGCTACTTCCGTCTTCAGAATCTGACCGTGGGTTACGATTTCACTAAGATTTGGAAGAGCAGCCCATTCCAGCAGCTCCGTCTCTATTTCGCAGCCCAGAATCTCTTTACCATTACCGGTTATAAGGGTATGGATCCAGAGAATGGTACAGCTATCGGCTCAGACTCATGGGTAACAGGTGTTGATGTAGGTAACTATCCTCAGCCTCGTACCTATATGGTTGGTGTAAATGTAAAGTTCTAATCTAAAATTGAATTCACAATGAAAAAGTTAAATATATTATTGGCTTCAGCCATGGCGGTACTTAGCTTGGCGTCCTGCGACATCAATGATGTGCAGAATGTTGGCGAGTTATCTACCAGTACCTTCCCTGTTTCCAAGGAGGATGGTGAGGCTGTATTGGCTGGTGTTTACCAGAATTTGAACCAGGTTTGTGCAGACCCTCAGATGAGTTTCCTTTACTATGCCCAGTTGGCTAGTGATGATATGCTCGGTGGTGGTGGTGTCAACGATAAGTTGATGCAGGCAGATGATTTGCTCTGTAACTACAATGCCGATATGACCAACGTGTTCTATGAGGCTCGTTACAAGGGTATCAACCGTGCCAATACCCTGATAGAGGCTCTTCCTAATACCTCTATGAATGAGGATACCAAAAACTCATTGATGGGACAGACTAAGTTCCTGCGTGCCTTCTATTATTATGAGTTGGCTTCTATGTACGGAAATGTACCTATGCGTCTGAAACCAGGTTCTGAGGCTGTCACCCAAGGTAATATTGAAGACCCTTGGAAGCAGATTCTGATGGATCTTCGTGATGCTGTCGCTCTCTTGCCTGCTACAAAGAGCACAGATGGACATATTGATAAGTATGCTGCTGAGGCTTTGCTGGGTCGTGCTTGGTTGTTCTATTCAGGTTTCTTTGGCAATGGTCCTACATTGGCTGATCTGACCAGCACTACTTATAATCCTCTGACTTCTGTGGAGCTTCCTGATGGAACTTCCCTGTCTAAGGATGATGTCATTACAGCCATCGATGACTGTGTGGCTAACTCTGGTCGCAAGTTGGTGGATAAGTATCAGAATCTCTGGGCTTATACTAACAGATGTACTGTAGAGGATTATGATTATACCAAGGGGCAGGGCTTCAAGTGGGTTGAGGATGATGCTTCTCAGAACCCAGAGACTTTGTTCTCTATCAAGTTCAATAAGTTCGCTTCCTGGAGTACAACAATTGGTTATGCCAATGGCTATGCACTTCACTTTGGTGTTCGTGGCGGTCAGGCTTATGGCAACACCTTCCCATTCGGTCAGGGTTGGGGTGCTGGTCCTGTAGCTCCAAATTTGGTAAAGGATTGGGCTGCTGCCGAGCCTAATGATGTACGCCGTGATGCTTCTATCCAGGACTGGTCTAAAGTAGAGACATATAAGAAAGGTGGTTGGGCAGACTTTGTTCAGGAAACTGATTTTTATGCCAAGAAGTGGGCTCCTGTTACCTGTAAGAATGATCAGTTGGAGGATGGCTATTCTTGTACTTTCGAGAATGTGATGTACCCAGGCAACTGGGATACTTCGGGAAAGGAGAATATGCAGTTGAATAATATCCACGATCTGGTACTCATCCGTTTCGCAGATGTCTTGTTGATGCAGAGTGAGTTGAAGAAGGATGTGGCTGGTATCAATGAGGTGCGTAAGCGTGCAGGTTTGAACCCGATTGGTGCTTATTCAGAGGAAGCTTTGAGAAACGAGCGCCGTTGGGAGTTGGCTTGCGAGGGTACCCGCTGGAACGACCTTCGTCGTTGGCATATTGCCGCTGCTGCTCTTGAGAAGCAGAATGGCGTTGCTATCTATTATTGCGGACAGCCTGATACGAATACTCCACACAATGGAGGTTATACTGCCCGTTACAATGCTACAGCCGGTTTCCAGAAGATGCCTGAGACTCAGGTAGCTTTGGGTACCGTAAAGCAGAATGAAGGGTGGACTGGTGCTGATTCTGAATATCAGGGCTGGAAGTAATCAATTCTTTAATCTTTTAAATGAATAAGTATATGAAAAAGATATTTTTTGCTTTGTCTATGCTGACATTGCTTTATACTTCTTGTGATCCTTCTACCGATTCTGGTAGCACAGGTTTCTCTGAGAATGTAACAGCAGAGAGCGTTGATGCGAAGGTAACACCTGTTCAGGTGAATGGTAAGAATAGCAACCGTATCATCATCGAGAATCATTCTCCTATCACAAGCCAGTGGTCGGTAGACCAGTTGGCAGAAGGTAAGGTAACCTCTTCCAAGGCATACGATACCATCTATGTTACCAAGTTAGGTGCCAACACCATTACTGTGCACTGCAAGAATGTGGCTGTTGACTTTACCAAGGACTTCACGGTGAACGTGGATGAGATTACTTATCTCTCTGCAGAACTTCAGAAGCGTCTCTGCGTAACTGGTTCTGAGGGTAATTATACTTCTACTGTAGGTGAGTTCGATGGCCAGCCTGTACAATTCGGTACTGCTTTTGATGCAGGCAAGGTAAAGGTTATTCAGGAGGTCAAGGAAGGCAAAAAGGGTAATGTCTTCACTGTTGAGAATGGTAACGGCGTGCTTTCTGACTGGGCTATTACTAAGGAAGGTGCCGATGAGGCTGCTGGTACAGCTTCTCTGAATGGTGATCAGCTGATGGTTGTAGAGGAAGGTAAGTTTAATATTACCTTGACTTATACCAAGGCTGATGGCACTCAGGAGACTTACAATGCTGGTTCTTTCGCTGTTGAGGCTTTAACTACCAAGCCAGAACTTCTTGAGTATCTCGCTGGTGGCGAAGATGGTGATGGAACTACTACCTGGGAATGGAACGAAGCTGCCGGTGCTGTATGGGGCAATGGTCCTTTCGGTAGTGGCAACAAGCCTCAGTGGTGGGCTGTAAACTATGGTGCTGATATTGATGGTCAGGCTGGTCAGAAGGTTGGTGGCGTAGCCCGTAACGGTAGCGGTGCATGGTTCACTATCGACATCACTAACAAGCAGGCAATCGGTTCTGATGGCGTCAAGCTTCCTATCTCTGTAAGTGTATTGGAGCACAAGGACCCAACCTGGGATAAGGGTACTATCTCATTCCCAACTGCAACCAATGACAACTTCGTTATCCCTATGGGTGTAAACGTGAATGGTGGCAATGCTGTATTCCAGAAGTATTATGTATTAGTAGCCAGCGATGATAAGTTGGTATTGACTGCAGCAGAATTACCTGAGAATGGTACTGCATGGTTCTATGTCTTCAAGAAAAAAGCAAAATAGGTATGTGAAATAATCGTTGTGATTATAATATAAATAAGGTTAGGCCTCGGCTGTAGTGATACAGTCGGGGCTTTTCTTTTTTTGATTTGCTGAATGCTACTCTTATTTGTTTGTTTAAACCTGCTGTGAATTGGTAAAAAGAAGGCTGTTTAATACAGATAGTTAACTGGCAAACCGCAGACAGTCTACTGGCGCTTTAGCTGCTAGTGGGTTGTTTGCCTAGAACAGCTATCCCAAATGCCTTTGTTTCGTTTTTATACAAGGCTTACGAAGAAATACTCTTCACCCACTCTTCACCTCTCGGAATCTCCTGTGTTTATCGGCATTCCGAGAGGTGAAGAGTGGGTAAAGAGTGAAGAGCTTTTGGCGGAATAAGGCTAAGTCCTGACTGCCGTTTCATAGTTGATACTTTTGTGTTGTATCAAGCGAAATAATTGCAAAAATATTTGGAGGTTACAATTATTTATCGTACATTTGCAGCAAATTTTAGAATATAGGGAATGGATGAAAATTTATCTAAAAATAAGATTTCAGAGCGTAATCAGAAGAGAAATTTTAGCTGGTTATTTCTTGATTTATCCAAGTTGATGTGCAGCGGTGTTGTTGGCGGCTTGTCTCCATTGTTTACGGGAGATGAGATGGGGATTTTTAATTATCTGTGCATTAGTTTTGGTTTCACGGCAACGGTACTATTTGCTTATTTTGGTAACGAAATTCTTAAAGTGAAACTTAAATAATATAGATATGGAAATGTTGACAATTATATTTGCCTTGGCTAGTGCTATTGGCGCAGGGTTAGTTATTTGGTCTAAGACGAAAGCTGGTCAAAGATGGCTTGAAAGTCTTTAGTAAATGAGTAAGTTTGGTAATCGTCATGATTATCATATCGATAAGGCTAAGCCCCGACTGCCGTCCAGCAATCGGGGCTTTTCGTAACATTACGTTAGTAGGATTTGACTTTTATTGCTTTTCTTCTGTACTATCTTGTTGAATTGTATGTTTTTGTTTGGAAGTTACAATATTTTATTGTAACTTTGTACGGGTATAAGGAAAGTCCTAAATCGTCCACGGACGTTGTGGAAAGAACATGAATTTAAAATATAATCTCATGAAGAATTTGATGATAAAAACTTGGAAACCGCTGCTGTCGCTGCTCTTCGGTGTGGCGGTCGTGATATTCTGGGCAGTGCCATACGTAGGCGGACTCTGCTTTCAGGAACAGTATCAGATGTTTCTCTTTGATTCCGGCTACTTTTTGGAGCGCATTGTGCTGCCGGGAGGTTTGGCTGACTATATCAGTGAGTTTCTGGTACAGTTCTATTATATGCCTGTATTGGGCGGTGCCATCATCGCTTTGCTGCTGATGGGCATTCAGACTGCTGTATGGGGACTGATGAAACAATACGGAGCAAGGCATGATTTCCCAGGTTATCTCCTGAGTTTTCTTCCAAGTATCGCCTTATGGTGTGCCATGGGCGACCAGAATGTGTTGCTCTCTTTTGTCGTTGCACTTTTCGGAGCCTTAGTAATAGGATGGATTCATAACCGATTCCACAACCGGTTGGTAAAGGTGGTGTTCGAACTGGTTAGCACGGCATTGGTTTATTGGCTTCTGGGACCGGTGGTATTCCTTTATGCAGTCCTGATGATAGGTGATACGTTGAAGAATGCCAAGCAGAAGGGAAATGTTTTTTCTGGAATAGGCTATTCTGCCGTCATTCTTATCCTTACTGTGGCCTGGATATTATTGACCACGCAGACTTTGCAATATCCTTTGTATCGCATCTTTGCTGGACTTAATTATTATCGCTATCCGGGTGCCATATCTCCGTTGCCTTTTGTTGTGATGGTATGGGCTGTTGTGATTCCTTTCCTGGGGATGATTCCATGCCACCGGAAATCCTTGCAGAAGTTGCAGCAATCCAAAGTGGTCATAGTGTTGAGCTATGTATTGGTGATTGTGGCTTCATGGTTCGGTATCAAGACTTCTTTTGATGAGATGACCTACGAACTGATAGATTATGATTTCCTGGTTCGCACCGAACAGTGGGATAAGATCATTGAGAAGGCTGAGAAGAAGCCGGCTACCACACCGCTGGGTGTCTCGTGTGTGAATCTTGCCTTGAGCCAGAAAGGTATGCTTGCCGACCGCCTTTTCGAGTTCTATCAGAATGGAGGCGAGGGCTTGTTTCCTACCTTTACCCGCGATATGATTTCGCCAGTATCTACTGCAGAAATCTTTTTCCGCCTGGGTATGGTGAATGATGCCGAAAGATATATGTTCGAGGCGCAGGAAGCGATACCTAATTATCGCAAGAGTGCCCGATTGACCCGCAGGATTATAGAGTGCGATATCATCAACGGTAATTATAAGGTAGCAGCCAAGCTGCTCCGCCGACTGCAGAAAACGCTCTTCTATAGCAATTGGGCGAATCAGACGATGGCGCTGCTAGGTAATGAGAAGGCTATCAACCGACATCCTATCTATGGCAAGCTGCGCAAGTATCGTGAGAAAAAGCAGGACTTCCTTTTCAGCGACCGGGAGATGGACCAGATGCTGGGTTTGCTCTTCCTGAATGATAACCATAACAAGATGGCATACGAATATCTGATGTGCTACGAACTCCTGCAGCGCGATATGGAGAAGTTCATGCAGTATTATCCGCTGGGCAGATTCGTGGGTTACGACCATATTCCACGTACCTTCCAGGAGATTCTCATCGGCAACTGGATGAAGACGCATAGCGATCCGCGTACAATTCCGTATAGTGTGGATGCACAGAACGTGAACAATACGCTCAACTTCATCCAGCTCTATATGCAGAATCCGAAGGATCCTCAACTTGGTCAGCAGCCGTATGTATCCAATGCCTGGCACTATGTGATGGTGCAAGGGGCTGATGAGGCTGCCGGAAAGAAGGAGGGAATGAAAGAGGTTAATTGATAATGTTAAATGTTAAGTGTTAAATGTTAAGTTGGCATTCTTGCTGATTGGACATTTGGCATGATTATAATATAGATTAATGATGAATATCAGACAATATTTTATGGGATTATTGCTCATGGGGGGCATGTTGGGACTTGGCTCTTGTATGTCCAAACCGGGAATTCTTGTGCCCACCAATCCCATCCAAGCAAATCAACTTCCAAAGATTTATCCTGATTATATTGGAGTTACTGTGCCCGCAACGATTGCTCCTCTCAACTTCAATGTGGAGGATATAGATGCGGAATCTGTTAATGTAGTGGTAGAAGGATCAAAGATAGGTGAACTTCAAAGTGAAGGCGACTACGCAAATTTCGATATCGATGAATGGCATCATCTGCTTGCTCAAAATAGGGGTGGAGATTTGAAAGTTACTGTTTATGTGGAAAAGAAGGGTAACTGGACGCAGTATAAGGACTTCGATATCCATGTCAGTCCATACGCTCTTGATGACTGGGGGGTGACTTATCGTCGCATCGCTCCTGGTTATGAGGTGTATGGCAAATTGGGCATCTATCAGCGCAACTTGAGTAACTTTGAGGAAACGGCAATTCTAGAGAATACCGCAGCACCGGGTGCCTGTCTCAATTGTCATACGGCAAACAGAACCAATCCTGACCAGTTTACCTTCCATGTGCGTGGTGACCATGGTGCTACCTTGGTTTCTCAGAACGGTAAGCGGGAGTGGCTGAAGGCGAAGAATGATTCCCTGAAGGGTTCGATGGTTTATCCTTACTGGCATCCGTCGGGCAAGTATTGCGCCTACAGTACCAATACCACCCATCAGAGTTTCCATGCCGTGAAGGATGAGCGAATTGAAGTTTTCGACCAGGCATCAGATGTCTTCGTTTATCAGCCATCACCCCATGAGTTGATATTGGATTCGCTCCTGATGACGAAAGACCATTACGAGACTTATCCGGTATTCTCACCAGATGGCAAGACGCTCTATTTCTGCTCTTCTACAGCAGAGCCTATCCCAAGCGGGTATAAGAATATCAAGTATAATATCTGCAAGATTGGTTTCGATGCGGCTACGGGTAAGTTTGGCAACCAGGTGGATACCATCTTCAATGCCCGCGAATTGGGCAAGAGTGCTACCCATCCCCGTCCTTCGTATGATGGCAGGTACATCATGTTTACGATGAGTGATTATGGCTGTTTCCCTATCTGGCATAAGGAAGCGGATAACTGGTTGCTGGATTTGAAGACGGAACAGGCGCGACCAATGACGGCTGCCAATAGCAGGAATACAGATAGCTGGCACAACTGGAGCAAGGATTCCCATTGGTTTGTCTTTACATCCCGTCGCGGTGACGGTCTCTATACCCGTCTTTATCTTGCCTGCATTGATGACAAGGGCAATGTAAGCAAGCCGTTCCTCTTGCCACAGCGCAATCCGAAGAAGTATTACGATGAGTTGCTGGATTCCTATAATACCCCTGATTTCACATCCAAGCCAGTAGAGCTGGATGCCCGTGCGGCAGGAAATGAAATCATGAGTGATAAGAGGATTCCGACAAAGGTTAGATAACAGAATCTTTATAATTCCTTATTCTGTAGAACATAATTCCTTCTCTGCAATGCATTCCATTTCTATCAACCAGCCGGGGCGGCATACTTTTGCCTCCACGATGATGCGGGGGATTTGTGGATAAAACTGCTGCATCAGTCTGTCAACCGTATGATAGTCGGAGATGTCGCGCAGATAGATGATGAAGTATTGGATATCATTCATCGTGGCATCGCCATCTTTCAGCAGGGCGCCGATGTTCTCAAGCAGTCTGCCGGTCTGGCGCACGATGTCTCCTTCATAGACCACATCTCCATGCTTGTCGATACTGGCTGTACCGGAGATGAAGTATTGTTGCTTGAACTGCTGGCTTCCTTCTGGATGGAGAGTATGGGTAGGTAGCGTAAGCCGGGTTCCTCGTTCGAAGGCTACTCCATATTCATGGGCAGGATTCAGATGTTCGAGTGCCTGAAGATACTTCTTGTCCTCTTCCTTGATATGGGGGATGGTGAGGAAGTCGATGGCTACAGCTGCATGGCGTACCGGAGTGGCGCCACCGATACCTGTGCTGGCGATGTAGTGGGTGTCGGCTGTCAATCCCTCTTTATCGAAGATGTCATTACGGGCTTCTACTACGCCTTGATAGTTTACATCGATGTTGGTGACGTATATCCAGGTGCGAATCAGGTTGCGTTCCATTGTCATATCCGTACCTTCGATAGTCTTCAGGTATTTATTGAAGAGAAGACGGGTCTGTTCGTACGAATCCTTTCCCTTAGCCTCCTCCTCTGTAAGGCGAAGACTGTGGAAGAAAATGGGAGTCTGGGAGTCCGTTGTCTTGATCAGCAGACTCACCTTGCTGCCATTCAGTGGAGTCTGTTCCACGATAGTGAGGTTTGCGCCTTTCAGAAACTCCTGATAAAGGAGAGATTCTTCTAACTCTTTTATCTGGTTCTGGGCGTCGCTGAGGAATACCTTACAATATTGCAAGGTACGGTTTTCCAGTTTCTCTGTATCGAGAAAGTTACCTAGTTTTAGATACAGAAAGTTAAGGCGATCATTGAATGAACCCTTAGCTTCTGGTGAAAGTATTATGTATTTGTCCATCTTGTTTTTCTTTTTTTTCGGCAGCAAAGGTACGGATAATATCTGAGATATAAGAATATAGACAGGATGAAAAGATAAAAATACCGAGATATGGGGATAGGAACAGGCTGGATAGAACGGAAAAGAGGGAAATAAAGGCTTGTTTTCCTTTACTTCCCCCTATCTTTTTCTTATTTCCTGCTTTAGAGTGATTCGAGCATACGCTTGATGACAACCTCGGCTGAAATCTCACGGTTGGCTGCCTCTGGAATCACCAGACTGTTCTTGCTTTCAATGACATCATCGGTTACAATCAAGCCACGGCGAACTGGCAGACAGTGCATGAAGCAACCATCGTTGGTCCAGCTCATGTGCTCCTCGTCGATGGTCCAGCTCATATCCTTGCTCAGGATTTCGCCATACTGTGCTGGGTCTTTCACGCCCGGACAGCTCCAGTTCTTGGCATAAACGAAGTCTGCACCTTCCAGCGCCTTTTTCTGGTCGTACTCTACCTTGGCATTGCCTACGAACTTAGGATCGAGTTCGTAGCCTTCTGGGTGAGTAACCACGAAATCTACATCGGCTGCATTCATCCACTGGGCGAATGAGTTTGGCACAGCCTGAGGCAAGGCACGGCAATGAGGAGCCCAGGTCAGGACTACCTTAGGACGAGCCACCTTCTTATGCTCCTCAATGGTGATGAGGTCGGCAAATGCCTGGAGTGGGTGAACGGTAGCAGTCTCCATAGCGAAGACAGGGCGGCCGCTGTACTTTACAAACTGGTTTACAATGGTTTCGGCATAATCATACTCTCGGTCTTTCAAACCGGCAAAGCTACGAACACCGATAAGGTCGCAGAAGCTAGCCATTACTGGGATTGCCTCAAGCAGGTGCTCACTCTTGTCGCCATCCATGATAACGCCACGCTCTGTCTCCAGTTTCCATGCACCAGCATTCACATCAAGCACGATCACATTCATGCCCAGGTTCATCGCAGCCTTCTGTGTACTCAGTCGGGTACGGAGACTGTTATTGAAGAATATCATCAGCAAGGTTTTGTTCTTGCCCAACTCCTGATAACCGAAACGGTTTGCTTTCACTTCCTGTGCCTCGGCGAGCGCTGCTTTCAGGTCGCCAAGGTCTTCAACATTAAAGAATGTCTTCATTGTTATTTCGTTTTTTATTTGTTATTTCTAATATAAAGCTATTGAATTCTTCACTCTTCACTTCCTTGTTTGTCCATTTCCTGTAATCAGCCACTTGTAGGTGGTAATTTCTTCTAGCGCCATTGGTCCGCGTGCTCCAAGCTTTTGGGTACTGATGCCAATTTCTGCGCCCAATCCGAACTGTGCGCCATCGGTGAAACTGGTTGGAGCATTCACATAAACGCAGGCTGCATCTACCATCGCCTGGAACTTTTTCTGGGCAGTTTCATTGTTGGAAACAATGCTCTCGCTGTGTCCGCTTCCGTAAGTGGCGATATGGTCGAGTGCTTCATCTTCTGAAACCACGGCCTTGATTCCCATCTGCATGCTGAGCCATTCGGTGTTCCAGATACTCTTCACGTTGGCATCAGCCTCTTTCATCTTTGCATCGCTTTCCTCTGCCTTATATAATAAGGTGTCTGGATAGTGTCCCTTTAAGACTTCGTAAGCCTTGGCATCTGCATGAATCTTGGTTTGCTTCTCGGCGAGTCCTTCACAGAGGGCAGGGAGGTCGCTTAATCTGCTTTCGTGAATCAGCAGACAGTCGAGCGCATTGCATACGCTCACTCTTCGGCACTTGGCATTGGTGATGATGCGCTTGCCCATCTCCAGGTCGCCATCCTTGTCGAAGTAACAATGTACCACACCGGCTCCGGTTTCGATAACCGGAACTTTGGCAGTATCACGGACGAAGTTGATGAGCTTCTTTCCTCCACGAGGAATACAGAGGTCAATATAGCCCACGGCATTCAGCATTTCGCCGGTAGCTTCATGGGTAGCAGGGAGCAGTGTAACAACATTCGGATCAATACCAAAAGTTATCAACACCCTGTGGATAAGTTCGACACCCGCTGAGTTTGAGGCGTTTGCGTCCTTTCCTCCTTTCAGTACGCACGCATTTCCACTCTTGAAACAGAGTGAGAAAACATCGTAAGTCACATTAGGACGGGCTTCATAAATCATACCGATAACTCCGAATGGAACGGCTACTCGCTGCAGATGCAAACCATTTTCGAGCGTCTTGTCTTTGAGAACTCTTCCGAGCGGTGAGGGCAGTGTACTGACGTGTCTCATATCCGAAGCAATATCCTGGAGTCGTTGCTCTGTGAGTTGCAATCGGTCGTAGAGCGGGTTCGCCTTGTCCATCTTCGCCAAGTCTTCTGCGTTCGCTGCAAGGAGCGCAGGAGTTTCTGCGATGATAGCGTCAGCCACCGCCTGCAGGATTTCATTACGTTGTTCATCAGTTAGCAAACCAAGTGTTTTGCTAGCTGCCTTCACTTTTTGGAAAGTCTCTTTCAGTTCCATTCGCTATTTCCTTTCTTATTTTTATGATAAGATATTTTGTAATGTGTTACGAGTTTCCTCTTAACAACGGCAAAGGTAAGCATAAATATTGGAAATTGCAAACTTTATGCAAGAAAAAGTGATGATTTTATAGATAAATGGATAGTTATACGAAAATGAGATAAAAAAAGGTCAGGCAGCGCCTGACCTTTTTGGGGTAGTAAAGAAGATTCAGCAGACAGTGTCTGCTGTTTTTGCTTTTTGAATTCCTCAGATACTGTCTGAGGAATTGTTAACTCTTTGAATTTCAGGTAGAACTTCTTGAAATTCATGATGTTTGTCTCCGAGAATCCTTTTCCGAATTCTATCGCAGAAATACTCAGGACTTTCATTTCCTTGATAGATGAAAGGATTTGCTAATTTCCTGTTACTTAGTTTTATACGCCATTACATCTTTTGTGTTACAGCCTTATTGTAAAGGCAAAAGTACAACTATTTCTTGAATATACAAAAGAAAATGGCAGAAAGTTGAGGTACATACTCAACTTTCTGCCATTTATGATGTAATCTTTTGATTATTTGATCTTCTTGAATGTGATAGTGCTAGGATATGAGGCGTTGCCATCCAGATTGTATTTTAAAACCATAGTTGTCAAATTAATACTCTGTATGGTATAAACATCTAAAACGTTGATGCAATCTTCTTCTTCGTATGTAGTTAATTTGTTGCCTGAGATAGTATAGCCTTCTCCGGAACAATCTATTTTCCATTTGTTTCCAGTCCAATAATACTCATTGAAAGTGCCACCTTGCTTGAATTCGAAAGAGACAACATCATCAATGTCTATGTCTATGTCCTTATCTACTTTAGCAGGCTTGTCATTTTCATCCCAGTCATAGCCTGTTACATGTGTAGGTTGCCACATTCCAATGATGTATGTCTGGACATCTTCTGTGGAAGGCGTATCTTCGTCATCTGAAGAACAAGCCGTGAAGGACACCATTGCAAACAAGGCGAAAAGAATCGCCAAAAGAGAAAAATGTAACTTTTTCATAAAATTTGCCCGTTATGCCGATAGCTAAGCTTTTAATGTTATTAAATTAGTTGACTGGATAGATTGCGAAGCCATCGTTCTACATAACCTACGGATACAAACACGTGGACGAAACTTGTCCAAATTGCAGCCGTAGGAAAAGCTGATTAGAACAACAAGTAACGCCCACGATATAGCGGACGTTCACTATCTGTCGTTTCTAATGCTCTTTTTGAAATTTCCTACGTTCCAATTTGCATGACCGAATAGCAAACGCTAATTTAACCATCAAAAATATGGAAGTCCTCACAATAGTGTGATTCGATTCCAACTGCAAAGATAAGGATAATTCTTGAAATAGCAAAATAAAACCCAGAAATTTTAAAGGAAAAATTTTCTTTTTGCCTTGCTTCTGTTCTTTTTAAGTTTGTCTGCACAGCCCTCTTGCTTATCTTTAAATGTCAAAGGATAGTTCTATGAAGAACGTTCCTTATATACATTGTTGATGATGTTGTATCACAAGAGAATTGTATTCGTACGATTATAGGTGTTGCCACTAGGCTCAGCAGACTGCTGAGTCTAGTGGCAAACTCCGAGAAGCTATATTCTCTTGCTTAAGCAACCATATTCTCTAGCTTGTTTAAACTGCTAGGGTATCTACATGTCCATCGTATAGTTGTGGAGATATTCCCAAGCATCGTTCAAATCACTCAAGGGACGATGTTCTTTTACGAGTTTTATCTTTAATGCCTTGCATGATGATGGGATTGGTATTCCAACTGCCTGTTTTGTCTTTCTTCTTAGCTTAGATGGGGATATTAGAGGTAAGTTTTATGAAGCACATTTTCTTGTTTATATTCTCTTTAACCACAAATCCATGAATCTGTCGTAGATGATATAGCCTTTATTTGTCCTATATACTAATTCCTTGTCTTCCAAGATTTTGAGGGCAGCCTTTACGCTGCTGGCTCCACTCAGCTTGTGCTCCTTGATGAACTTGCCAGAGGTAGGCTGGGCAACAATGCTATCCTTGGCTATAGCCTTCAGAAGCGAGAACTGGTTCTCTGTGAAGAACTGTACCATATTCTCAAACTGTGGTTCTCTTCCTTCGAGTACTGAAAGAATTGCTGCATTTACTTGCTGGATACTATCAACTTGTATTTCGGTTTCATAGAGGCGATTCATGATACACTGGATGTACCATGTGTGACCCTCGAATTGTTGATAGATGTAGTCGAAGGTATCTTTTGATAAGTTACCGCCTTTCTGCTTAAAGAAGTTTTGACAGAAGTCATAATAAATGCTGCAATCCAATGGCTTCAGTCCCATCATTTCAGTGCTTTGGTAAAATGGATGTTTCGGCGAGCCAAATATCTCAGCCATCAGATGATGCTTGCTGCCGGAGAAGATGAAATGCACATGTTGGGCAAACTGGATATAAGAACGTAGCAATGCCTCTGTGCCTTTCTCTGGATATTCTGCAATCTGCTGAAATTCATCGATGGCGATATATACCTCTTTCCCACTCTCGTTGAGATAGTTGAAGATGCTGCGGATGGTGATGTCTTCTTGGGATGGCTCAATTGTGATAGATACACTAGGCTCACCAGTCAATGGATCCATGCTGAGTACAGGGCGCAAGGCACTGAAGAAGGCGATGGTTTTCTCTATGAATGAAGAGTTCTTGCGAACAATGTCATTGATAACCATTACTCCAAATTGTTCCACAAAGTCGTGCAAGTTCTTGGTAGCGAATATGTCGAGGTATAGGCATGCGGAATCCTTCTCATCTTTTTCCAAATGATAGAAAGTGTTCTTGATAAGCCCTGTTTTTCCTAGTCTTCGAGGAGAAATGAGGGTAACGTTCCTTCCATTCTTCAGGTGCGACATCAGGGTCTTTGTTTCTGCTTCTCTATCGCAGAAATACTCAGGACTTTCATAACCTTGATAGATGAAAGGATTTGCTAATTTCTTGTTTCTTAGTTTCATACGCCATTACATCTTTAGTGTTACAACTTTTATGTAATGGCAAAGATACAACTATTTCTTGAATGGGCAAAAGAAAATGGCAGAAAATTGAGGAACATACTCAATTTTCTGCCATTTATTAGCCTATCACATTGCATAGTCGGTTGATGGCTGCATCAAAAGTGGTGAGGTCTTTGGCTCGCTTTCTGATGGCTGCCTTGTAATTATAGATGGTTTGCGTAGAATAGAACAGGAGGGTGGCCAGTTCCTGACCATCCGTAATTCCCAGTCGCATCAGTGCGTAGATACGCAGTTCCTTGGTGAGACTGTTAGGGGCAGGGAGAACTATCTGTTTTTCTGGCAACAGCAGTTGGTTGAACTCTTCCACGAAATTCGGATACAAGTCAATGAATGCCTTGTCGAAGCGAATATAGAAGTTGGCTGCCTCTTCTTCTGCCAGCTTGTAGCTGTTGATGGCAGTCAGAAGATCGGCAGTTTGCTTTGCCTTGATTTTGCGGCTTACCAATTTGCGATAATCATCCAGTTTCTTGATATATACGGCACTGATGTCCATGAATAAATGCATATAGGTCTCTCTTCGCTTATTGGTGTTGAGCAGCTTCTGGTTCAGTTCGTCCAAGAGTGTATTTTGGCTTTTTATCTCCCTACGGCTCTTGGCTAGACGCTTGTTCATCTTGAATGCAAAGAAAGCCATGGCAAGGAATCCTAGCGACAGGATGCTCACGATGACGAGGGATGCTGTTACGATGCGGTTCTTGCGTACTTCTGCCTGATGGTTTGTTTCTGTGATAAGGGGAAGTATGCGGGAAATCTCTACCATGCGGAGACGGTTGTTGTAGAATTGGGCATCCTCCATGGAGCAATAGAGGTATTTGGCAACCCTCTTTGCATAGGAGGCATCCTTATTATATAGATAGGTGGAAAACTCCTGAAGGGCCAGATTCTCCTTCAGGGGACATATCTGGTCTGAAATGGCTGCTTCTACAATATACTTTTCGTATAAATCCTTTTGGTCGGTATCATAATAATAGCGGGCTATGCAATAAGCCGATGAGGCATACACACGGCTGTTCAGGGGACAGGCAGAAAGCGCCTTCATGTAGAACTGAAGTGTTTTTTTGCTTGTACGCTGCTTAAGATATTCAAACTCTCCTGACAGATAGTAATAAAGAGCGGATTCCTTGTTGCCGATATGCTCAAGAGTCTTGCCTAAATAAAAACGTTTCTTGGCTTCTAATCCTTCTTGAAACTCCGACTTGTTGCAGAAAGTTTCCCAGTAGTTATATACCCAAGTCAAGGTATAATAATAGTATTGCAATAACTTAGGTGACATTTTCTCCACATCCATTGCGAGCATTAAGTCTTCTGCCTGGCTGTAGAAACCGCCTATTGACAGCACTGCCGCACGATTGATTTTATTCAGGTTGATGAAATAATCATCCTGAAGCTGTGCTGCCAGCTGGTAGCCCTTCTTGGCGTATGTCATGGCAGAGTCGTAACGGTAGGTATAATACTCCCTGTAGATTTGGTTATAGAGACTAAGCTGGCTGCGCTTGTCGGAAGTCATGTATAGTTGCTTTTTGAGTCTTAGCAGTTTCGCTTCTTTTCTTTGGGTAAACTTGCTTCGCTGAGCGATGTAACTGTCTAAACGATGGAACAGCTGTTCCTCGTTTACGGAAGAAGCATTTGCCAGTAATGGCATAAACATCATTAAGAACCACAATACTACTTTCATAACTATCTTTTTAATTGTTATTGTTACTATCTGATAGGCTATTAGAGTGCCTTATAATTGTATTTTTCTGCAAAGATACTACATTTATTTCTCTTTTTACCATCTACTCTATTAAAAAGTATTAATATCTTTAATAGCTTGATTATTAGAAGGTTATAGACTTAGCAAACCTAATATTTATCTACTCATAACCTACACATGATGTCAATGTCTGGAAAATCTCCTTAACTTTGCAACCGCAATCGAATCGCATTCGGTAGCAAGTGAAATCATGTAAAACTAAGAATAAACAACTGTAAGATTATGAACTTAAGAATCCGTACATTTTCTATGGCTTTGATAGCGATGTCAGCTGCAAGCCAAGTGTATGCACTTCCTTCTGACGATTCTGAAAACAAGGAGAAAAAGGAAGAGCGTAATGTGATGCTCAATGCATCTGATGCCAACAAGCCTCGTGAAATCCAGATTGGATTGCCAAGCGAGGATGTAACCGTATATGAAAACGGTCTTCCAGCCGTTTACTCTTCTTCCGTACACAAACTGTCTGCACATTGGCGTAGCGATGCCTCACTGAAAGGTACCGACTTGATGACTCCATCTGAGTCTGCCATTGCTACAGGTAATATTGCATACGCAGTTTCTTCTTTCAGCGAGTTGGGACAGAAAGAGTTCAAAGGTAAGCTCAACTATAAGGCAAACCATTTTGGTATGCAGAATGTAGACCTCAACCTGTCTGGTGGAATCGGTGCCAATTGGCTTTATACAGCCAGTATGTATCAGAATTTCGATCCAGGTAGTTTCAAGCTTCGCTTTACTGATTATGCCGACCGTACCCAACTTTATCATTTCGGTATCACTCGCATCTTGAATGATGGAAAGGGACGTGTCTCCTTATTATATAAGTATTCCAACAGCAAGAACCCTGGCAATTTTGCCAATGCAGCCCCATTTATCTATTCAGGCGACGGCAGTATCAAGAAGATTGATGGCTTTGACCCTGGTATGGACTCATACGTGCAGCGTCAAGGTTCTTTCCAATACTTGAATACAAAGTCAGGAAAGATGGAGACATGGAATATGAGCGATGGCAGTGAGAATCATGCCAACGAAATTGCCCTCATCAGCCAGTATCAGTTTGATAATGGATGGTTGTGGAAATTCAACGCCAAGTATATGAATGCTCCACGTGCCAATTATGTGGATTACGGAGGAAGTACCATCTCTCAGGTGAGCGAGGCTGATGGCTATCAGCTTTCTGATGGGTCTGCCTACAGTGGTTACATTGAAGGCCGTCGCACCTGGTTGCATGTTGGTAAGGTGAGCAATGCGCTTTTGACTACCGAAATCTCTAAGCAGTTGAACAACCATAAGTTAATGATAGGATTGAACGAGTGGTATTACCATCTCAATTACTATTCGTCTTCGTTCCAGTGGGCAGGCACCGTAGAAGCTTATCCACGCACATTGAGCCAGATGTATGTCAATCCGCTTGATCCTACACAGACAGCCCGTCGTTCTGAGACTTTCGGTTATAATGAGTTGAGTCCAGAATACACCAAGGGTTCAGAGAACAAGTTGGCACTCTACTTTACCGACGAATGGAAGGTAAGTCCTAAGTTCAAGGTGTTCTATGGTGGTAGATTGGAGTACTACCGCATGTCTGCCGAGCAGATTTCTGCCCCACGTTTCTCAGGATTCCACATGGGTAACTATAATACATACGCCACAGCTGCTGATGGTTCTGTTGTTGCTACTGAGCACAGCATCGAAGCAAAGAACGTAACCAAGGATAAATTGAATTATGCAGCCACCTTGCAGTTGACGTATAACCTTACCCGCCAGTTTGGTCTGACAGCCGATGCTACCATCGCCACCCGTTTCCCACGCATCAGCGAGTATGCAGGAACAGGACCTACCGAGGAGCAGTATAAGCGAGTAACCATTCCATTGATTCGTGGTGGTATTTTCTACAAGAACGATTGGATTGACCTTTCTTCAATGGTGACCTACATATCAAAGTCGAACAATATCGACCAGCAGAATCTTACCAAGCCTGGCACTACAGAGGGCAAGACCGTGTTGCTCATCTATAACATCCAGACTTTGGGTTGGACAACCTCGGCAGAAATCAATCCGTTCAAGAACTTCCACATGCATGCACTCTTCACTTATCAGAAGCCGGTGTATAAGAACTATAATGCGAGCGTAACGTTCAGTGACGGTCAGTCTATGGGTGTGAATGCCAATAACATGATTGTCAAGGAGATTCCTCAGGTTCTTATCGAGTTGGACCCTAAGTATGATATCACCAAGAATCTGAATGCCTGGTTGAGCTTCCGTTACTTTGGTAAGACCTATGCCAACCTTCAGGAGGCACTCTACTTCAATGGTCACTGGGAGACTTTCGGCGGAATCAACTGGAATGTGAACAAGAAGTTGAGCCTTGGCGTGAGTGTCATCAATATCTTTAACGAGAAGGGTGCCAAGGGTACCATTAGCGGCTCTGAGCTGATTACCAAGCAGGAAGCTGGCAAATATGACGGCAAGTACATGAGTGGTAGCTATCTCCGTCCGTTCACGGTGGAATTCTCTGCAGGAATCAAATTCTAAGATAATAACGAAAGTATTATAGCGTTTAATTATAACAAAGCAATCACATAAAAACCAAAGAACGATGAAAAAGGTATTTATGATTATCGCAGCGATGTGCATGACATCTATCATGGCATCTGCTCAAAAGACCATCCGAGTGTCAACCGACAAGACCGACCTCGTGATGCAGGTTTCTCCTAAGGGTCGCCTCTACCAAGTGTATCTGGGTGACAAGTTGAAGAATCCTTCAGATTACAATCATCTGAAGTGGGATGTATATGCGGCTTCTGATGGTTCCGTCTGCCAGCGAGGTCATGAGGTTTATGCAACCTCTGGTGCTGAAGATTTCTTCGAGCCGGCAGTGGCAGTGACCCATGCAGATGGTAATATGACTACCTATTTGTATTATCAGTCTTCTGAAGAAAAGGCTATCAGTGGAGGTGTTGAGACCATCATCACGCTTAAGGACAAGGTGTATCCGCTGACCGTGAAGCTCCACTATGCAGCTTATCCTAAGGAGAACGTCATCAAGGCGTGGAGCGAAATCTCTCATAAGGAGAAAGCTCCGGTTACGCTTTGGAGATATAGCTCAACAATGCTTTATTTCAAGGCAAACAAGTATTTCGTTACCAATTATCATAGCGACTGGGCTAAGGAAGGACAGCCTGAGACTTGCCAGTTGACTGCTGGTAAGAAAATTGTTGATACCAAGTTGGGTACCCGTGCAGCCATGCAGGAGGAGCCTTTCTTTGAACTGGGATTTGATGAGCCTGCCAAGGAGAATGAGGGCAAGGTAATGCTTGGAACCATCGGATGGCCTGGCAACTTCCGCTTTACCTTCGAGGTAGATAACGTGGGAGCCCTTCGTGTTATTCCTGCCATCAATCCATACGCCTCTAATTATAAACTGAAGGCTGGTGAGACGTTCACTACCCCTGAGTTTATCTTTGCCATGAGCGATAATGGTATCGGTGAGGCTTCCCGTAATTTGCACAATTGGGCTCGCCAGTATCAGGTAAACATGGGTATGGAAGATCGCCTTACGCTCTTGAACAACTGGGAGAATACAGGCTTCGACTTCAACCAGCAGAGTCTTGCTGAGTTGATGAAGGATGCCAAGGACCTGGGTGTAGATATGTTCTTGCTTGATGATGGTTGGTTTGCCAACAAGTATCCTCGTAAGGACGACCATGCAGGTCTCGGCGACTGGGAGGCTACCAAGAGTAAGCTGCCTGATGGCATACCTGGATTGGTAAGAGATGCCAAAAAGGCTGGTGTAAAGTTTGGTATTTGGATTGAGCCAGAGATGGTGAATCCTAAGAGTGAACTCTTTGAGAAGCATCCCGACTGGGTGATTATGCAGCCAAAGCGTGATACCTATTATTACCGCAACCAGCTGGTACTTGATATCAGTAATCCTAAGGTACAGGATTATGTGTTCGGCATCGTGGATCGCATCATGACGGAGAATCCGGATGTGGCTTACTTCAAGTGGGACTGCAACAGTGTGATTACCAACATCTATTCTCCATATCATAAGGAGAATCAGGGTAATTTCTATATCGATCATGTTCGTGGTATCTACAAGGTGCTTACCCGTATTCATAACAAGTATCCTAAGTTGCCGATGATGCTTTGCTCTGGTGGTGGCGGCAGAATGGATTACGAGATGCTGAAGTATTTCACTGAGTTCTGGTGTTCAGACGATACTGATCCATACGAGCGCCTCTACATCCAGTGGAGCCTGTCAAAGTTCTTCCCAGCCAAGACCATGGGTTCGCATGTAACTAACTGGAACAAGAATACCAGTGTGAAGTTCCGCACCGATGTTTGCAGTTCATGTAAGTTGGGCTTTGATATCGACCTCAAGTCGCTTTCTGGTGATGACTACAAGTTTGTGCAGAATGCTGTCAAGAACTATGATAGCATGAGGCCTATGATTCTCGAGGGCGACCAGTATCGCCTGGTTTCTCCATACGAAGGCAACCACTGTGCCATTAACTATGTAAGTAAGGACAAGCAGCGTGCCGTTCTCTTTGCTTACGACTTGCATCCACGCTACAAGGAGCCTGTGATGAATGTGAAGATGCAGGGATTGGATGCCGATAAGGTTTATACCGTAAAGGAGACCAATCTGATGCCTGGAAAGGAGTCTGATTTGGAGTGCAATGGCAAGCAGTACAGCGGTGACTATCTGATGAAGGTCGGCTTGAATGTATTCAGCCAGACAGATGGAACCAGCCATGTATTGGTATTAGAATAACGTATCAACTATTCATAATGAAAACGAAAAGCAGCAAAGTCTATAAATAGGCTTGCTGCTTTTTTTAGGTTTCTGTATTTCTTATCCCTAATGATTTTACTTGTTTAGCGGTCTTGCCACAAACTCAGTATGAAGGGTTTCCATCGGATGCTCCTTCAGATTGATGAGGATGTTTGGTGTATTGCCGTTGGCGATGATTACCTTGATGCCGGCATTGGCTACATCCTGGGCGGTCTTCAATTTGGAAATCATGCCGCCTCTACCATGGCTACTCTTCTCGTCGCTCACATACTCGCTCACGTCTCGGTCGTAATATACCGAAGGGATGATGCGGGAGGTCGGTAGGGAAGGGTCGCCATTGTAGATGCCATCCACATTGGAAAGTAAAACTAAGGCATCGGCATTCAGCATCCTGGCTATCAAGCCTGATAACTCGTCATTATCGGTGAACATCAATTCGGTGAGGCACACGGTATCGTTCTCATTCACGATAGGGAGCACGCCGTTCTCCAACATCAGTTCCATACAAGCCTTTTGGTTCTGGTATTGTTCCTTGGCGAGGAAATTTTCCTTCATGGTCAATACTTGTCCCACCTTGATGTTGTATTCTCTGAACAAGTCGTAATACAATCTAATCAGCTTGCCTTGACCTACCGAAGAGAATAACTGTCGCTGTTCTACACTGTCCAGCTGGTGGTCTACCTGAAGCTCGCCTCTTCCTGCCATTACGGCACCAGAAGATACGAGGATCACCTCGTAGTCGTGCCTTCTCAACCAAGCCAGTTGGTCTACCAAAGCCGACATTCTTGTTACGTTCAAATGTCCATCCTCTCGGGTCAGTACGTTGCTGCCCACCTTTACTACTATTCGTCTCATAAATTCTTTTATGTTGACATACTGGGTGAGGGCAGGAAACAAAACCTGCCCTCCCAGCGCATTCTTTTTTATTTTTTATTGTCTTTTTCTCGAATCTCTACTCTTCGAATCTTGCCGGAGATGGTCTTTGGCAGTTCATCGACGAATTCGATGATGCGAGGATATTTATAAGGAGCAGTCTCATGCTTCACATGATCCTGCAACTTCTTGATGAGGTCAGGGCCCGCCATACTCTTGTATTCATCCTTCAGTACGACGGTTGCCTTGACTACCATACCGCGGATTGGGTCTGGAACACCGGTGATGGCGCACTCTACTACGGCAGGGTGAGTCATCAGGGCATTCTCTACCTCGAAAGGACCGATACGGTAACCCGAACTCTTGATCACATCGTCGATTCTGCCCTCAAACCAGAAGTAGCCTTCCTCATCACGCCAAGCCATATCGCCCGTGTGATAGTAACCATCATGCCAAACCGATTTGGTCTGCTTTTCATCACGATAGTAATATTTGAAGAGGCCGATAGGCTTGTCATCGCCGATGCGGATGCAAATCTCGCCCTTTTCACCATCCTCGCATTCCGTCATGTCTGGGCGAAGGATGTGAACATCATATTGTGGGTTAGGCTTGCCCATGCTTCCTGGCTTGGGTTTGATCCAAGGGAAGGTTCCGAGTGTCATCGTAGTCTCAGTCTGTCCGAAGCCCTCATAAATCTGAACACCAGTGAGTTTCTGGAAGGTCTCTGCCACGGATGGGTTCATAGCCTCGCCCGCAGTGGTGCAGTATTCAAGACTGCTGAGGTCATACTTAGAGAAATCTTCCTGAATCATGAAGCGGTAGATAGTAGGAGGGGCACAGAAAGAGGTGATGTGATACTTCTCAATCTGGCGCATGATCTTATCCGCTGTAAACTTCTCGTGATCGAAGACGAAGACGGTGGCTCCGGCAAACCATTGTCCGTAGAGCTTACCCCATACAGCCTTGCCCCAACCGGTATCGGCTACGGTAAGGTGGATGGAATTCTCGTGGAGATTATGCCAATATACACCCGTGGTCAGATGACCGAGGGCATAGAGGTGATCGTGTGCCACCATCTTTGGCTCGCCAGTGGTTCCCGATGTGAAGTACATCAGCAGGGTATCCTCATTAGAGTTTACATGTTCTGGGCGAACAAAAGGAGCACATTCGTTCCATTCCTTCATCCAGTCGTGGAAACCTTCCGGGATATCCGGACCGATACTGATCAAAGTCTTGACAGTCGGACTCTCTGGCATTGCCTGATTAACCTGCTCTACCACGTAATCATCGCCGCAGCAGATAATCGCCTTCACGCTTGCTGCATTGTTGCGGTAAACGATGTCGTGCTTGGTAAGCATGTGGGTGGCAGGGATGGCTACGGCACCCAACTTGTGGAGACCGAGCATGGCGAGCCACCACTGATAGTGACGCTTCAGAATGAGCATCACCTTATCATCGTGACCGATGCCGAGACTCTGGAAGTAAGCAGCAGCCTTGTCGCTCTGCTCCTTCAGGTCCTTGTATGTAAAACGGATTTCTTCGCCACGTTCACTTGCCCAAAGCAGCGCCACGTGGTCTGGTTTGATCTTTGCCCATTCGTCCATCACGTCGTAGGCAAAGTTGAAATCTTCTGGTATGATAAACTCCAGATGCTCCTTGAAGTCTTGCTCTGAAGTAAATTTTGTCTGTTTTAGAAATCTCTCGATCATAGTTACTCTTCTAGATAATTATACAAAGGAACTTGGCTGGCTCATTGTTGAGTGAGCGGAAACAATGCGACTTTCTACTGTCGAAGTAGATGCTGTCGCCCGGATTCAGCACCATCACCTTCTCTTCGATGGTTACTTCGAGCTGTCCCTCTATCACATAATCATATTCTTGTCCGTCGTGTCCGTTCTTGTTCGGTTTCTTGTCGCCTGGCAACGGATCCACCTGTACCATGAACGGATTCACCTTTCTATCCTTGAATCCTACGGCAAGGCTCTGGTATTTATACTGGTTGTTGCGGTCAATCTCCGGTCCCTGTCCCTTGCGGGTTACGTAGTATCCCTTCATGCGAGGTTCCTCGCCGAAGAGCAATACGTCGAGGTCGATGCCGTATCGCTTTGAAATCTTTGAAAGTCGATACACGGATGGGTCGGCTTCTCCCGACTCAATCTTGAGATAGTGGTCAAGACTGATTTCGCAAAGTTCTGCCACTTCCTCAGCTGGAATGTTGAGAACCTCACGGAGACCTTTCAGTCTTTCACCGATTTGCTTGATTGCTTCGTCCATAGTTCTTTTTTTTTGTTGTTTGTGCTCAGGAAAGTAATAATCCTTCGCATTTGTTGGCAAAATTACGACTTTTTGTCGATATATGCAAATAAAATGATAATAAATTGTATAAAAGCTTGTGATTTTTTGTGGTTTAGAAACCTAAATGATTTTGGCAGTTAGTAAAAACTCGAAGAAGCTTACTTCCTGTTGTTAGAACCACGATAAAAAGCGAAAGGGCACTAGAAAAATAGTGGCGTCCTTTCGCTTTATGACTCTTTATTTCTTTAAGAAACCATATTCATATACTTTAGGCTCAATATGAGCGGCAAGACCTTTCATTGCCTGTCTAAGGTTGGCGAGCAAGGAGTTATAGGTGGCATCCTCACTGGTGGAGTTCATCTGAACCTTTCCGCTCTTTGTGGTCTTTGTACCTTGGAAATGCATCTTGATGTCATAGTAAGAAGCATTAGGGTTGGCTCCTGCTTGTTTGTGATAGTAACGCCATAATTCTCTACCTGCATCCAATACTGCTTGAGCTTCTTGAGAAAACTCCAAGGGTTCGGTAGGAGTGAATGAACAGCCATCTGTTGTTTGAGGCTCTTGTTCTGCGAATAGGTCTTGCATAGTTTCTTTTTGCTGAGGCTTTTCCTCTTTAACCTTGCCCATAATGAAATCATGCATGAAATGGCTCTCGAAATTGTCTTGTGCGCCTACCTCTTCTTCACAGAATGGTATCCAATGGTTTGTTCCATGCTGACTCTGGATGTTGTTGCTGTTGCTAAATAGCGTGAAGGTAAGACAATCATTTTGAAACCCTATGTCGCTCTTCCATCCCTCGTTTGGATATAAAAATTGATCACGGTCATTGAGCCATGTAGCTTCTATGCTATGTCTGACAGCAAGAAATATACTTATGACAATGAAATTGTGTGGTGTAACCCACCAACCTCTAGGGGTTGGCATCTGTTCTTTCTTGTTTATCAAGTACACTAATTTCTGGTTTTGAAAGTCATTTCTTCCATTACTCATGAATCCAATCTTATCTTTGTTTATATCATCTCGAAAAGAATTGACCCATTTGCCAATATTGCCATTGGAATTGTCGTATGAGTATATGCCTTTTAATTCCAAGAACTCTCCATTTCTCCCATAGACATCGCTTATTGTATGCTCAAAAGTCTCTTCCTCATCTGTGTGCCAAATGAAGAAACCTATAGGAAACTGCCCCTTGACGTTATCGAAGCTATTGGCTGGAACTAAAAAATTTCGACCGAGCTTCGCTCGGAAAACCTGACGGAAATCACGGAAGTTCGGTGCTTGCAGAGTTTTCAAAGTCGAAAACTCTGCAAGCACCGATGTAGAGATTTCATCATACACTCTCATGAAGAATTGAGCGAACAGCTCGCGTCCTGCAATGCCAATGACGGGTAAATACTTTTTATAAGTCTTATTTGTAACAGCTACATTAGTCTTGTTCTTTGATGTTCCGCTAAGTTGTCTGGTTTCTCCAGCCTCTGCGTATGGAGGATTAATGTACACGACAAGCTTACGACGCTTTTCTGGGTCGTTGATAATATCTTGTAAAGACTGGGGAAGTTTGTCGAAAGAGTCATTGAGGAAGTCAAACTGGAATACATGGCTGTCGAGCAAGTCGAGACTTTTTTCCTTGATTCGCTCATGCATTACTTGTACATCTGCATTGTCAAGTGTAGAGGCATAGACACGATACTTCTCTGTGAGACCGAAGAGTAGGTTACCTGTACCTGCGCAACAATCCCACACGTAATATTCTTTTTGCCAATCTTCACCCAATTCCATAGCCAAGTATTCTTGTGACTTTTGTACCCACTGTGGAGGGGTGAAGAAAGCACCTTGATAGCGACGAAGGTCTTGTGGAATAAGCAAGTCTCGCCGCTTGAGTATCAAGTCTAGATACTCTTTTCTTGGTGGACGTACATACTTATTCCAAAACTGATTGTATGCCGTTTTCCCATCGTTAAATGTCGCTTCGCTAAACAATTGAGTTGCCCCTTTGAGAATATCTTGTAGAATGCGGTATTTGTCACCACGAAGTACTACGGCAAGTTCTTCTCGCAGTGTATAATCATTGCGAGATATAAGGTCAGCATAAAAGAAATCGACAACGCTGGTCTTGGGTACATCGTCCCAATTTACGGCAATAGAAGGCTTTACTTCTTCCACCCAACGTTGGAAAACAAAAATGAAGTTGTTCTTTGTGATGTTGATACCATTGGTACGTTGCTTCCCCAGCTTGAAATTAGAGCGAATAAACTTTCTTAGCTCCTTCTCATCCTTACGTAGGTCGAAAAGGCTGATTTCCTTTTTGAGTTGCTCATGCAGTAAGTCATAGAGCATGTGGAACTCCTTAGTGCTATGATTGGAAGGGGTGACGTTCCAGTTGAAGTCATTTTGATAGAATACACTTACAATGTGATGGTATTCGATAAAGGCAATCTTTTCTTCATCGAATGCTCCAAGATAACGAGGTGGCAAGTATGATTCATGAGTGTGAGCTTTTCCTATGGTGATGATGAGTTGCACGAAAGAAGCATAAATGTCTTCCGTGTTTCCTGCTTTTGCCTCAGCCCATAAAAAGTACTCTTGGTCGAATAGCTCGCCTTCGCTTGATTTCTTAGTTGTTACAGCAAAGTCTATGTCGCCCAATATTGGTGTTGCATCATAATCTTGGAAGAATTCTTGGCGAATTCTGTTCTTTACTTCCTCCTCACGTATCTTGTTGTTTGCCATATTCTAATCTTTCTTTATTTTACTTCTTTCCAATCAATGAGTCCTTTGCCCATGTCATCTAATTCTACTGCTAATCCGATAACCTTTCGACCATCTGCCAAGAATGGTTTGAGATAGCCATTGTCTATAATTTGTTTTTCAGCAGCATTCAATCCTCCATTGTTGGTTAACTTCAGTTCCACTACATAGATGAAGCGGGAGGTTGAGGCTACGATGTCTATCCTGCCAGTTGATAACATGTGTTCTACTTCTACTTGGCAGCCTATGGCATTCAGTATGGTGCTGATGATGAGGCGATAACGCTCCTCCATGTCCATACTTGCCATTTTTTTATTGCTGTATGGGACATTTGAGATAAGAGATTTCATACTCAGCTTGGCTTCTTCCAAATTGCCATTGTTCATGCTGTGCATCAACCTACTTTGTATGGAGACAATATCCGTAATGTCCTTTTGGGTCAATGCTGGCAGTACTGCTTTGTAGAGAGCCTTTCTTACTTCCTCATTCGGAAAGCCTAAAGAATATCCATCTTCATCAAAACCCTTGATAGTGAGATAACCTGTCTGATAGAGGAATAGTTCGGCACCGCCTTCTATGACATCTGATGTCTCCAGAGTGTCTTTGTCGATGTAGCAATCTTCGAAGCCATGAAGGCGTAACTCCATGTTGTTCACGAATTTATTCAGCATGGAAGTGGCGCCGGATGAAATCCAATAGTTGCGCAGACGCAATTGGGAGAGGGCGTTGAGCAAGCTGAACGGATTGTAGATGTCGGTCATGTTCTCATCGCTGAAATGATAACCGTCATAATAGGTCTTCAACTTGTCGTGTGCTTCTTCAATGCTGCATTCCATCTTATCTGCCAAGGCTTCCAACTCTGGGGCGAAGTTGACTGTCATTTCTTCCTCGGTGATGCCACAAAGAGGGGCAAATTGTGGGAGAAAGCTGATGTTTGTCAGATGGTTAAGTACAGAGAATAGGGATATCTGGGTAAACTTCGTGATGCCTGTGATGAAGACAAAGCGAAGTACATTTCCTTTGAGTTTGAGTACGGAGAATACAGAACGATAAACTTCAGTGCAACCTTCATGCTCTGGTGTCTTCCATGAATGCTGCAAAGGGGAATCGTATTCGTCAATCAGTACCACTACTTGCTTACCTGTCTTTTGATAGGCTGTGTCAAGGATAACTTGGAAACGTACGGATTCGCGAGATGTCTCTTTAGGCTTGATACTGTATAAAGCTTCATATTTCGAAAACTCAAGATTGAGATAGTCTTTGATTTCGGCAGCAGTGGCACCTGCACCGCTCATGTCAAGTCTGATGATGGGATACTCAGTCCATTCTTCTTCCAGTTCCATAATCTTCAGCCCCTCAAAGAGTTCTTTCTTGCCTTCGAAGTAGCATTGCAAGGTATCTATAAGCAGAGATTTACCGAAACGACGAGGACGGCTCAGATAATTGTATAAATCACCTGAGTGAGTAAGTTGCCATACCAAGTTGGTCTTGTCAACATATAAGTAGCCTTCCTTGCGGATAATGCTAAAGAATTGTATGCCTGCTGGCAATTTCCTTGTGATCATCTCTGCCATAGTCTTTCTGTTCTTTTATTCTTTGGCAAAGATACATTTATTTTTCCATTTATCCAAGGATTATGTGCAATAAATGTAGTTAGCTATCTTATAAAACATAAAAAATGCAGCAAGAGCATAAAACTCCTGCTGCATTTGCTTTTTTTATGGGTTGTTTGCTATATGTCTTCTATCATCTACAGATAGATTTTATTTCTTTCCTGCCAGCAAACCATTGATGACTGCGCTAGTAAAGCCGCCCTGTTCCATGGTGTTGAGGCCCTTGATGGTACAGCCACCAGGAGTAGTAACCTTATCAATGGCAGCCTCTGGGTGTTCGCCAGTTTCCTGAAGCAGTTCTACGGCACCCTTGATGGTCTGCAAGACAATCTTCTGGGCATCCTTTGCCTTGAAGCCCATCTCTACGCCGCCTTCCACATTGGCTCTTACATAGCGCATGGCGTAAGCGATGGCACACGACATAGCGGTAGCTGCTGGGAAGAGACGTTCTTCCATGATGAGGCTTTCTCCCAATTCATCGAAGATTTCTGTAATCTGCTGGATTTCTGTAGCAGATGCATCTACAGGAGTGATGAAGGTCATCGACTGCTTGTAGGCGATGGCGATGTTTGGCATCACGAGGAAGAAGGTTGGGGTGATGCCATCCTTGTCCAGCCACTCCTTGATGTTGGCTGATGGCACACCGGCTGCTACCACTACGAGTTTCTGATTCTTGTAGTTGAGTGCATCCTTGATTCCCTTTAATGTCTTCTCCACGCACCATGGCTTTACTACCACGCATACGATGTCTGCACCATGGCAAGCCAACTGGTTGTCGAGAGTTACGCTGGCTCCTTCGCTTGCGAAGTGATCCAATACTGGTTGGTTATGGTCAGATACCGTAATATCTGATGGAGTGAACTTCTCGCTCTGCAAGAGTCCTTCAGCCATGGCACCGCCCATAGCACCTGCTCCGATAATTGTTATTTTCATTGTCGTCTTATAGTTAAAATGCAATTATGGTGCAAAGATACTACTTTTATCAGAAAAAAGAGCAGTTTGTAGACGATTTTTTAAGAAATTCGCTAGTTTACTCCCATTCTGGAAGTATCTACGTTCTTGGTTCTCTTTTCCTTGTACTTGCCTATCTTATAGATGATGGAGATGGAGGCTGATGCCCAATCTTGCTTGATGTTCATGTGGTAGTCTTGATTGCCTTGTACTGATTTTGTAGAGAATCCCTCGTTGAAGATGTTGCTGCCTTTAACCACAATGCTCCATTTATCATTATCGGAAGCCCATCTCAACATAGCAATCAAGAGAAAGACTGATTTGATGTCATAGAGTCCTTGAATGGCTTTCGACTGATAGAATGGGTTAAGTATGAAATGGATGTGATGGCTTCGGCTAAGCTGGACGGATAGATTTCCGGCAAGAACGGCAGAGATATGTTTGCGATTGAAGGGCAAGTCAAAGAAATCGTTACTCTTGTCATGTCTGTAGATTCCTGTTGCCGAAACACTTCCGTTCATCCAATTGCCTATACCGAAAGTTGTCGATGCTCTAATGCCTATAGTATGATTATAGTCGAAATTGGTCTCCTTCATAATGACTGCCAGGTGGTCGGCAGTCTGATAAGGCAACTGCACAGAATAGTTGGGTTGGAACTCTGCAAATGCCATCAAGGTATGGCGACTTTTGATTGTCCACATCAGGTTGGTCTCGTATGTAGAGTAAGGCTTGAGATGAGGATTTCCCCATATCTCCATATAGGTAGAGGCATAGTAAATGCTGCTCATAGTTGACCAATAGCTAGGAAACTGTGAGCTGGAACTGAAGGATAAGTTGAGTATGTTGCCAGGATTGGCTTTCCACGATGCATTAAGTGTGGGATAAATATGCCATTTGTTCCATTGTGGAGAATGGTACAGCTCCGCTTCGACAGAGGCTTCCAAGCTGATTCGCTCGTTTATCTGTTTGCTTATGCCGCCATAGAAACTCAAGATTCTTTCTTCGATATTCACCTGGCTGGTTGCATCAGGAATGTCTGCTCCATCCTTGTTGGTCGTGGCTTGGTAGCTTCTGTTGTTGCTGCTTTGGAATTTCATACCATACGACAGCTCCCAACCCTTCTTCAATGAGTGGGATTGGTCTGCTGTGAAAAGCCATTTGTCTATTACCTGCTTGCTGTTTGTGTATAGAATGCGTTCTTCGTCAAGCATCGTTCCTGCTAGATATTGCTGGCTGGGGTTTTGGTAGTTGAGATAGGATATGCCTATTTGTAGTCCAAAGGGCAGGTTGTAGCTGGCATCTACATTGTGCAGGTAGGTATGCTCATTGCCCTGTTGCTGGGATGTGCCTGTTCCCTTCGTTTCATGATGAGGATGGCTGCTGTCCCATTTTCCTGTATATGCCAGGGATAGTTGGTGGTTATCAGCAAATGCATAACTCAGTCCCAAGCGATAGTTGTGAGTCAATTCTGGGGTTTTCTGTGAGGTCTTGTCATGATACGCTACTCGCTTTCCTTGAAGCGGATGATTGGCATAGGTAGTAGTCTCACCGTATGATGTTCCATCTGTAAATGAATACATGGCATCCAGACCGAATTTTCCTTTTTGGAACAGCAGGTTGCCTTTGCCTTTCCCTTCTCCGTATTTGCTTTGGCTCCAGATGCTTTGTATTTGTCCTGAAAGCAGGTTCTTTCCTACATAGTCTTTGGTAATCAGGTTGATGACCATTCCACGAACATGTAAGCGTGCTGGCGCTGCCAGCATCACTTCGGCTTTGGCTAATTGTGATGCGGGCATTGCTTTTAATCGCTCTGCCAGTTGTGCGTAATTGAGCGTGGTTGGTTTGCCGTTGATGATGAGAGTCAGTTCCTTTCCTGCATAATTGATGTTGCCGTTTAGTTCGTTTACTCCTGGTATTCGGGTAAGGGCATCATAAGCGTTGTCTGCCGGCATTTTCTCTATGAGCAGTGGCATATTGTAAACCAACTGTCCTCTTTCTGCCTTGACGATAGGACGTGTCGCCTTGACGAAAACCTCTGGCAGGTTTTGCATCATCATCTGGGTGGTAAGCGTGTCTTTTGCCTCTTCGTTTTGAGCGCAAAGGGGCTGGCTCAGCAATAATGCTGAACCTAAGATAAAATTTATTTTCATGTGTTTATGTTTGTTTGTTTGATGGTTATTGCTTGAGTTGCTCTTTGGCTTTGGATATGAGTTGCGCTGCCTCTTTTTTATCTTCCAGTCTGTTTGCATTTGCTAAGAATAACTGGAGATACAGTTTCGCTTTCAGCTTGTTTTTGGAAGCGATGAACATTTGGGCGGCATTGTAATAGTTGAGCGGGTCGTCTTCTTCATCGTAAAGGATGCTTAACTCAAAGTCACGTGCTGCGTCTGCATATCGGCTGTGTTGAAAATGTAAGTCGGCTAGCCATTTATAGGTTCGCAAAGCTCTGTCTTTTGGCAAGGAAACCTCTAACGACTGGTTGAAATGAGCCATAGACAATGAATCCATGCAGAAGGATTTCTCTATCAAAGCCAAGTGGAAAAGGCAAGTGGCATTGTCGTTTTTGAACTGAACAGCTTTCTGGTAATGTTTCAGCGCCTTTTCATTGTCCGGCAGGTCCTCATAACAGAGACCAAGGATGAAATTGGATTCGAAATTATCAAATCCTTGCGCTATCAGTTTCTCATACAAGGGTATAGCCTCATCGTATTTGAATTGCATGAATAGGGAATAGGCATATTCCTTGTTGACATATAAGTTCGTGGAATCACATTGAGAAATGTAATTCTTCGCCACTTTTTCTGCTCTGTCTGGTTTGTTCACCCCATTGTAATGTACGGCAAGCGAAGCGATAATTTCACTGTCGTATGGGAATAAGAATGCGATGCGCTCGCCCCAAAGAGAAACCTTGTCATTGTTGTTCTGATTGAGATACGCATAATAGTACATTCGCATGTCTTCGTGGTTGATGCTATCTGATGGAATCTTGTCTAGGCAAGAAATGCAGGCGGTGTAGTTGCCTACTTTCCGATAGCAGGAAGCCAGTTTCCTGCGTGCTCCCAGGTGAGATGGATTTGCTTCCAAATAGTTTTGGTAGTATTGGGTTGCATGAAACACATCATATCTACTCAAACAGCTATCTCCTTGTTGGAGTAGATTAGCTGTGGTCTCGTTGGCCTTGGCATTCATTGCCATACATAGCCATAATATAAGGATCAATCTAAACTGTTTCATCGTTTTTGCTGATTATTTCTTTCTTACTTCGGGAGTGAAAACGACAGGCAAGGTAAACTCCATGTTGACTTCCTCGCCATCGGAGAGTCGGGCAGGCTTCCAATGAGGGCTTCTCTTGAGAAGTTCAATCACAGTCTGCTCATAGGCTTTTTCTTTGGGAGCTTCGAGAACTTTAAACAATCCCAATGTTCCATCCTTTTGAACGGTGAAGTTGATGACGACTCGCGCAGGCTTGTCTTCCAATCCTTTAGGATATTGGATGTTTGTCATCACCCATCTTAGGAAATCGTTGATGTCGCCATTGCCGTTGAAAATTGGCATCTGACCACCTTCCGGTAAAACAGCTATCGTCTTTAACACATGAGGTTGTGATACGCTTTGCGGTTTGAACATAAGGACGATGGTTATACCTATTATTGCTATCACGCAAGCGGCTATTCCAAATACCTTTTTATATATATGAGATTTTGTGTATCTTGTTTCCTGTGCTTTGCTCAGGAAATAAGTTTCTTCCTGATTGTTTTTTTCTTTCATACCTTTTACGATTTTATGGAGTTGTCTAAAAGTGCTTTTAATTGTTTGAGTGGTTCCTTGCTGACGTGCAGAGTGAATTTCTCGCAAAACCGTTCGTTGTACAAAATTAGTTCTGAAGTGTTGAGGTTGATGCTGAAAATGTGCTGACTATTAATAATGTAGTTTCTACCAACACGAGCGAAGAAGTGCGCCGTTTGGGCAAGTTGCTCTACTATTTTCTTCTCAAAGACCACAAGGTTGAACGAGAAGGTGTATTCATCGCCGTTGGTGAGTCGGAGATTACAATAGCTTCCTTCCGAACAGACGTATGCTATCTGTTCGGAAGCCACTCTGAGCAAGAAGTTGGCATTTGATATGATGAGAAATTCTTCCATACTGATAAGTTTGGTGCAAAGGTAAGCAAAATATTTTAAAAGTATGGCTGGAGGTAGCGTGTTTTTTGTGAACCAGTGGACTTGTTTTGTGGAGAATATGAAGTCGAACTCCTGATATGACTATCTGTTTAAGGTGGTCAACTAAAATCGTTAAACCACAGAGTGTCTAATAACTAGACAACAGTGTCAAGTATTTAGACAGGTCCTTTTATGGACTTTCTTTCTATATATTCTGATAATCAGTTGTTTATGTTTTTGGCATAGCCGTTGCCTTGCTATTTTGCAACAAATAAGAATAGTAACAACATAAAGAATAGTAAGAAAATGAAAAGACTTGCGTTAGTAGCATCCTTCTGTGGCATTACTATAACACAGATGATGGCACAGAACATCAACGGCGAACAGATTTCCGACACGACCCTATTTGATAAGTTCTCCAAAGAACTTGGCGAAGTGGTGGTGAAAGCTCATCTTCCTCAATATAAGAAGACCCACGAAGGACTGCTGACCAACGTGGCAGGAACCGTGCTTAGCAAGATGGGTACGGCAGAAGATGTATTGAAGCATGTGCCGAGTATCGTGAAGAAGAAAGATGGATATGAGGTGGTCGGCAAGGGTACACCTATTATATATATCAACGGCAGGAAGATGCAAGACATCAGTGAGTTGGATAACATCAAATCTTCCGACATCAAGAGTGTGGAAGTCATCCAGAATCCTGGAGCTACCTACGATGCTTCGGTAAATGCGGTAATCAAAATCAAGACCATCAAGAAGAAAGGCGAAGGTTTCGGCTTTGATACTCGCTCTGTGTATTGGTACAATAAGCACGACAATACCATCCAACAGGTTAACATGAACTATCGTCATAATGGACTGAATCTCTTTGCCACTTATAAGTTCTCTGATGCAACATGGATGCAAAAGGCCACCTACAATCAGACTGTACATGTAGATATGCTTTGGCAACAGCATAACAACAACGAAGTAACAGGTCGTATAGAATCGCACCGTCTTATCAGTGGTTTTAGCTATGATTTCAATGCCAATCATTCCATTGGTGCGAGATACACCTTGACCTCGCCAGGCTATTCTCGCTCAAAAGATTTTTTCGATAGTCAGGTAACTGCCGACGGTAAGTTTTACGACTATATCAAAACCGATGGTCTGACGGTCGATAAGAACAACCCTAGCCATCAATTGAATGCCTACTACAACGGCATTTGGGGCAAGACCACTATTGACCTGAATACCGACCTCTATTTCAGTACAAACAGGGCTTATGCCTATAGCGATGAACAGAGCCAGGAGCACGATTCTCGTAACATCAACTCCAAGAATCGTGTGAGCAATAAGATGGTAGCCACCAAACTCGTAATTACCTCTCCTCTCTTAGGAGGTAATCTCTCCTATGGAGCTGAGTATATCCATACCCGTCGCAACGATGACTACGAAGTGAATCGCACCGACCTCCTCGCCAACTCTTATAGCAAGTTGGAGGAGCAGACGGCAAGTCCATTCATCCAATATGCGCACCTCACCCCGATAGGAAACATCACGGCAGGATTGCGATACGAGTATGTAAGATTCAAGTATTATGATGCAGGCATCTATCAGCCCGAGCAGAGTCGCTCCTTCCGCAACCTCTTTCCTACCATCAGCTATGGTGCGAAGATAGGCAAGGTAATGGCACAGTTGAGCTATTCGGTAAAGACCTCTCGTCCTTCATATAGTCAACTGAGCAACAATGTATCTTATATGAATCGATTTACTCGCCAGACTGGTAATCCTTATCTCGACAACGAAACCAATCACAGAGTGGAATTATCGGGTGTATGGAAGTTCATCCAGTTTATGGTCAACTACAAGGACTCTCGCAATGCCATCATCTATTGGGCAGAGCAAATTCCTGAGGACGAAGCTATTACCATGATAAGTCGTAAGAACGTGAAGAGGCTCAAGAGCATGACCGCCTACATCAGTGCCGCTCCAAAGATAGGCATTTGGGCGCCACAAATCAACTTGGGCATGCAGAAGCCCTGGTTCACCCTCCATACTGATGTGGCATCTTATCGCTTGAACCGTCCTATCTTCATGGGCAACTTCAACAATGCCTTCTCCTTGCCATGCGGCATCACCCTTAACGTGGATTATCGCTATCAGAGCAAGGGTAACACGATGAACGTATATCTTGCCAAAGAGCAGCATGTACTGGATGTCAGCATCAGTAAGTCATTCCTAAAGGATGCCCTTACCTTGGAAATAAAAGGCAACGACCTGCTTTATAAATGTTGGGATGCCGACTTGCTCTATAACCAAAAGATGGAACTTTTGCAAGTATCTAAGCGAGGTACGAGAGACCTGCAACTCACCCTTCGCTATAAGTTCAATACCACACGTAGCAAGTACAAAGGAACTGGTGTCGGTAATGCAGAGCTGAATCGACTATAAATATCTTTTATTACTTTTATTCGAAAGTAGAGACATTTAAGGTGATTTCCTATAAGGGGAACAAAAAAGCAGCAAACCGCAAAGGGCTTGCTGCTCACGATAGGAGTGATTCCTATTTCTTTTATGGGTTGAGTTTGCTTTATATCCTTATCTCAATGGGTTTATACTTCCTTCAATACGGTTTCCAATCTTCCGATGAAGTCATCCACATTTTCCTTGGTCAATACCAATGGAGGGAGGATACGGAGGATGTTGGTGCCGGCGCAACCGGTGAAGCAGTGCTGCTCGTGGATGAGCTTGCTGCGAACTTCCTTGTGAGGAATGTCGAGTACGGCGCCTACCATTAAACCACGGCCACGAACCTCTGTGATGTGACTGTTGCGCTTCTGCAACTCCTTCAGCTGGGCAACGAGATATTCGCCAACCTCATGCGCATTCTGTACCAGGTTCTCCTTCTCGAATACATCGAGAACGGCGAGAGCGGCAGTACATGCCAGGTGGTTGCCACCAAAGGTTGTACCCAACTGACCATATACAGGAGTAAACTCTGGAGAAATCAATACGCCACCCATAGGGAAACCATTACCGATACCCTTGGCTACGGTGATGAGGTCAGGCTTGATGCCCAACCACTGGTGAGCGAAGAACTTACCGCTTCTACCATAACCGCACTGGATTTCATCGCAAATCAGGAAGGTGCCGTATTTCTTGCAGGCTGCCTGTAATCCCTGAGCAAACTCAGGAGTTACCATGTTGCAACCACCTACGCCCTGAATAGCTTCGATGATACAAGCACATACATCGCCCTTGGCAAGTTCCTTCTCCCAAGCCTCCAAATCGTTGATAGGAAGATAGGTTACGTGACCATTATCATTGATAGGAGCGATGATCTTAGGATTATTTGTTACCTCTACGGCAAGGGATGTTCTGCCGTGGAAAGCCTTCTCTATAGAAAGCACGCGGGTTCTTCCGTTGGTGAATGAAGCCAGTTTCAAGGCATTCTCGTTTGCCTCGGCACCAGAGTTGATGAGGAAGAACTGATAATCTTCATAACCGCTTAGCTTGCCCAGACGCTCAGCGAGTTTCACCTGCAACTTGTTGATGACAGAGTTGGAATAGAAACCCAGGTTGTTCAACTGGTTGGTGAGCATCTCCACATAATGAGGATGGCAATGACCGATGCTGATAACGGCATGACCGCCATAGAGGTCGAGATATTCCTGACCCTTGTCGTCCCATACCTTGCAGCCCTTACCTTTTACAATATTAATATCGAAAAGAGGATATACGTCGTAAAGTTTCATGTTAAATCTATGTTTTAAGAAAGACAACTCATAGAGTTATCTTATTACAAACTATTTTTTATGATAGAAGAACGAATGATTTTTCATCCGTTCTTCCGAATTCTTTTATCTAAAATGCTGATGGCTTGAGTTTCAAACCTGCTGTCTGGTCGAGACCAAACATGATGTTCATGTTCTGAACAGCCTGACCTACGGCACCCTTCAGAAGATTGTCGATGCAGGAAGTAATCAGGAGCTTATCGCCATACTTATCCACATGAACCAGGCACTTGTTGGTATTCACCACCTGCTTCAGATCGATTGCCTTATCCACATAGTGGGTGAACTTGGCATCCTTGTAGAACTCCTTGTAACCTGCTACGATTTCCTCGATTGGCTTGTCGGTCTTCACCACTTCTGTAGCGAAGATGCCACGGGCGAAGTCGCCACGGTAAGGGATGAAGTCGATGGCTGCATCGAGATAACCCTGTGTCTGCTTCAGACTCTCACGAATCTCTGGTACGTGCTGATGGTTGAATGCCTTGTAGATGCTCATGTTGTTGTTGCGCCATGAGAAATGGGTAGTGGCGCCTGGCTTCTGACCTGCGCCGGTGCTGCCTGTAATGGCGTTGACAGATACATCGCTGTTGATGAGGCCCATCTTAGCAGCAGGCAACAAACCAAGTTGAATGCAGGTTGCAAAACAACCTGGGTTTGCCACGTGCTGAGCTACGGCTATTTTTGATTCATTTATTTCTGGAAGACCATATACAAAATCGTGAGCGGCTGGGGTTGGCTGCTGGGTGGCAACCACAGTCTCTGGGGCCAGACGGAAGTCCTGTGCCAAGTCGATAATCTTCACGTTCTCCGGAACATTGTGCTCCTTCAGGAACGCCTCGCTCTTGCCATGACCGAAGCAGAAGAAGATAACATCTACCTGGTCGAAAGGCATCTCGGCGGTAAACTTCAAGTCGGTCTCGCCATACAATCCCTCGTGAACCTCAGCCACCAGGTTGCCGGCGTTACTCTCGCTGTTGGCGAATACAATCTCTGCCTCTGGATGGTTGATAAGGAGGCGAATCAACTCACCTCCTGTATAACCAGCTGCTCCTAAAATACCTACTTTTACCATATTATCTTTCCTCATTAGGGTGCATACCATAATAAACACGGAGTGGGGTAGAGCTTACCTTGATGAAGCCCTTTGCATCCTCGGCTGTCCAACCGTGCTGCATCTCACCATACTCACCGAGCTTAGACTTGGTCAAATCGTCTGGTGAATCGACACCAACAGTCTGGAAACTGTATGGACGGAGTTTCAGGATAGCTGTACCGTTTACGTTGCGCTGAGAAGAAGTCAGCATCGCTTCGATATCCGGCATTACTGGCTCCAGGTACTGACTCTCGTGGAGGAACATTCCGTACCAGTTGCCTACCTGATCCTTCCAATACTGCTGCCACTTGCTCAATGTGCTCTTCTCCAACAGGCGGTGAGCCTCGATGATGAGCTTAGGAGCCGCAGCCTCGAAAGCTACACGACCCTTGATACCGATGATGGTGTCACCCACGTTGCAGTCGCGACCGATGGCGTAAGAAGCACCAATCTCCTCAATCTTCTGGATGGCAGCAATCTTATCATCAAACTTCTCGCCGTTGACAGCCACAATCTCACCCTTCTCGAAGGTAATCTTCAGTTCAGCCTCTTCTTCCTTGGCAGTAACGTGCTTCAGGTAAGCCTCCTCAGGAAGACCCTGGGTTGGGTCGAGAATCTCACCGCCGCAGATACTGGTTCCCCAGATACCTACGTTATAAGAATACTTCAACTTGGTGAAGTCTGCAAAGAAGCCGTGCTCGTTCAAATAATCAACCTCCTCCTTACGAGAAAGCGCCTTGTCACGAGTCAATGTGATGATCTCTACACCAGGAGCCATTACCAGGAAGGTCATGTCGAAACGAATCTGGTCGTTGCCGGCACCTGTACTTCCGTGAGCGATAGCATCTGCACCAATCTCCTTGGCGTAACGAGCGATGGCGATAGCCTGGAAGATACGCTCTGAAGATACAGAGATAGGGTAGCAGTTGTTGCGGAGCACATTACCGAAAATCATGTATTTCAATGATTTCTCATAATATTCGTGGGTAACGTCGAGAGTGACGTATGCCTTGGCGCCCAACTTATATGCGTTCTCCTCGTTGCTCTTCAACTGCTCGGCAGAGAAACCACCTGTGTTAGCGCATGCTGCATAAACATCCCAGCCATCCTGGGTCAACTTCATTACTGTGTATGATGTATCGAGACCGCCGCTAAAAGCGACTACAACTTTTTTATTTGCCATTTTATTTTATGTTTAATATGGATGAATAATATTTAGATGGCATTCTTGCCAACACCTTATTATATATAAGGATTTAGATTTCTGCAGAAGGACCGTCAATCTTGCGGATTCTCTCAATCACTTCCTGAGGAAGCTTGATAGGCAGATGCTCCTCTGGGTCGAAGAGCATGGCGGTGCAGATGCAGTATTTGCGGTTGGTACGATGGAGGACATCCACGTTGATGCAACCCTCGCAACCACGCCAGAATGACTCATCATCGGTCAGGTCGGCGAAAGTAACAGGAAGATAACCCAGCTGGGTGTTCATCTTCATAACTGCCGAACCGGATGTCAAAGAGAAAATCTTGGCATGAGGCCATCGCTGTCGGGCAAGCGTAAAGGTAAGGTTCTTGATACGCTTAGCCAATCCCAAACCACGGAAGTCTGGGTGAACGATCAAACCTGATGTGGTAACATCTGTCTCTTATACACATCTCCGAGCCCACGAGACTCGACGTCATCTCG